>Ga0172367_10000393_pt1 | contig 67251 bp, 51 predicted proteins | sample Lak10m_FD_114542 | JGI IMG/M metagenome (GOLD analysis project Ga0172367, IMG submission 114542) | Freshwater microbial communities from Kabuno Bay, South-Kivu, Congo - kab_022012_10m | ecosystem: Environmental > Aquatic > Freshwater > Lake | place: Democratic Republic of the Congo: South-Kivu... | reverse complement strand
GTGGTCATGGGACGCGGCAAATAAACCTTTAGCCATCAACATGAAGAACATTACAGTCATCGGGGCCGGAACAATGGGAAACGGCATAGCGCACGTTTTTGCGCAGAACGGATTCAACGTTTCATTGGTTGACGTGTCGCAAACTGCCTTAGATAAAGGCATTGCCACCATTGCCAAAAACCTCGACCGTCAAGTTGCCAAAGGTTCGTTGACCGAAGAACAGAAGCAGCGAACGCTTTCCAACCTCGCCACTTTCACTACGTTGCAGGAAGGTGCAGCAAATGCCGATCTTGTAGTGGAGGCCGCCACCGAGAACAAGGAGCTGAAGCTCAAGATCTTCGCACAATTGGAGGGAATTTGTCCTGCGAACACGATCCTTGCCAGCAACACTTCTTCCATTTCCATCACACAGATCGCTGCGGCCACCAAACGTGCCGACAAGGTCATCGGAATGCATTTCATGAATCCGGTTCCTGTGATGAAATTGGTAGAGATCATCCGTGGCTATTCCACTTCTGTTGAAACAACCAAGGCCATTGTTGACATGAGCAGAACCTTGGGTAAGGTTCCCGTTGAAGTAAACGATTACCCGGGTTTTGTGGCCAATCGCATTCTAATGCCGATGATCAACGAGGCCATTGAAACGCTTTATCACGGAGTTGCAGGCGTTGAAGAAATTGACACTGTGATGATGCTTGGAATGGCGCATCCGATGGGGCCGCTTCACTTGGCCGATTTCATTGGTTTGGATGTGTGCCTCAGTATCATGCGTGTGCTGCACGATGGATTGGGACAACCAAAGTACGCTCCTTGCCCGCTATTGGTCAACATGGTTGAAAGCGGAAATTTGGGCGCAAAGACCGGAAGCGGGTTCTACACGTACACGCCCGGTTCCAAGGAGAAGGTCGTTTCCCCGTATTTCAGAAAGTGATCGGACAGATTGCGCATATTTATGGCGCAATCCGAACCGAGTATGGCCAAACGTTATTCAAACTGCCCCAATTGCGGAAACGGTCTGAAGCAGTCAGATCATTTCTGCAGCCAATGCGGACAGGAAAACCGTGATCTGCATATCAGTTTTTGGGAATTGCTGAAAGAACTGCTTTCGGGCATTTTCAATTTCGACACGAAGGTTTGGGTCACACTGAAACTTCTTCTGACCGGACCGGGCGAACTTTCCGTTCTGTTTTCTCAGGGAAAACGGGCAGCCTATGTACAACCGCTACGACTTTATCTATTCGTTTCGTTCTTCTACTTTTTGAGTATCGGTCACGACCCCCTATCAGATGATCATCAAAAAAGCAACGTTCTGTTCAAAATGTCGCAGGATGGCACGGTGCTGACCAATGAGAAGTTAGCAAGTTTAGACACTTCCGAACTGAAAACACCTTGGCTTGGAACCGATCCGAATGATGTCGCTGCACAGGATTCTTTGGCCCGAACGATCGGTCTTGAACCATCCAAGAACACCCGCCTATTCACCCGTCAATTCATCAAACTGATGAACGACCGAAAAGCCTTCACCAAGGAGTTCTTCAGCAATCTGTCCATTTCGTTTTTCCTGCTGATGCCGGTCTTTGCGCTGCTGATCAGGCTCTTTTCGAAAACACCACGACCGTATTATATCGATGCTTTGGTCTATTCCATTCACGTTCATACGTGGTTATTCCTGTTTCTCGGAGTGTCGAACCTTCTCGCTTTCATCACACCAATCTCTTGGCTAAATACGGTCGTTCTCTTCGGCACGTTGATGTATCTGTTCATTTCGTTCCGCAGATTTCATCCGATGTCGAAAACCGCAGCCGTACTGCGGTCTTTTGCAGTGCTTTCGGTCTATTTCGTGGTGTGTGGCATTTCCATGCTTGCGGTGATTCTGGCCAGCATGCTGCTGATGTGAGCCTCGGGCAAGGTTGTATATTCGTGGCAGCCAATGGAAACCATAAAGAAGTACGCCAACCATCGGGTAGTGATGTTCATCTACCTGTTCATTCTTTCAACCACATTCTATAAGACGTACGACCGCATTTTTGATAAGAAGGTGCATCTCGGTGGCGACAACGCTGGATACTACATCTATGGCAAATCGATAGCCACAGGCGAAGGCTACGTGGCGCTTCACGACAAGGACAAGGTGAAGGCCAACCACTTTCCTCCCGGTTATCCGGCCTTGATCGCGGTAACAATGAAGCTTTTCAGCGGCAAGATCACCACCATCAAAGCGGCCAACGGCTTTTTCATGTTGATGGCGCTTTTTGTGCTTTTCTTTCTCTTCCGAGCGCTCGCGTTGAACATTCACTTGGCTTTTGTGGTGTGTCTGTTGGCACTTTTCAACTACCACATGCTGCAATACAGTACCATCATGTACAGCGAAATTCCGTACGTGTTGTTCTCCTCGCTCAGTCTGTTGCTGTTCATGTTTACCGACTTCAGTAAAACGTTTTATCGCAACTGGGTCTTCATTCTGTTCATTCTGGTGATGGTATTCGCGTTCTACATCCGAACCATGGGTATTTCGCTGTTCATCAGTTTCACGCTCATTCTGCTTCTTCAGAAACGCTGGAAATACGCTGCGTTCCTTGTAGGCGGATTTGTGTTGCTGGTAGCTCCATGGCAGATCCGCAGTCATACATTGGGCGGAAACTCGTACGTGAATCAACTTCTGATGAAGAATCCATATCGCCCCGAATTGGGACCGATGACCATGAAGGATTGGCCAGAACGATTCACTATGAATGTGAAGCGATACTACACCATGGAGATCACCAACGGAGTTCTTCCCTTCGAAGCCATCGATTACAAGCAAACGGTGAAGCAGCTGAAAAAGGAAGCAGGAATTGTCGATCCGGTTGACAGCACTGCCGTGAACAAACCGGTTGAACCCGAAAAGGAACTTACATTGGAAGAAAAGCAAAAGGCCGCTGCTACTGCAGGTATGCCTGATGCCAAAGTAGAGATCACAACCAACGATTACCTCATTACCACGTTGCTTCTGTTGCTCATGGCGTTCGGTCTCTGGCGAATGAGAGACCATAGGTTGCTTATTGGACTGTACATGGCCGGTACGTTCGGCATTCTATTCCTTTGGCCAGAGGCATGGTTCGGCATACGCTTCATGTTGCCGCTAGTGCCAATTATGACATTCCTTGTGCTGAATGGCCTAATAGAGATTCCGCGGTTTGCGGCACAGTTTTCCAAACGGAAAGACCCTTGGGTGATTAGCATGGTCCTTCCTTTCATCATCTATTTTCCGATGCACGGTAAGTTGGAAAAGCGCGTGGTTGAATTGGAGAATCAGGCCAAAGGCATCTATATCAATAAGTTCAAAAATTACTTCGATCTGGCCACTTGGTCCAACAAGAATCTACCGACCGATGCCGTTGTCGCATGCCGAAAAGGGCAATTGTTCTATCTCTATGCGCATCGGTACGTTACCGGCTTCAAAAACACGCTCGACCGCGAGGAACTCATTGAAAACCTTCACGACAAAGGCGTCACACACGTGGTGCTCGATCAACTGGGCTATGCTTCTACTTCAAGGTACCTCTACCCTGCCATTAAACGTTATCCGGGCAAATTCAAAGTGATCCAACAACTCAAAAATCCAGACACGTATTTGATGCAGTTCAGATATGAAATGGACTACACTGGCGAATGGAAGGATGATAAAAAGCATGGCAAAGGCACATACCGCTGGGATAATGGAATGGTTTACGAAGGCGATTGGGCCGAGAACGTACGCACGGGTCACGGCAAATTCACTTGGCCAAATGGACAGGTTTATGAAGGAGGCTGGCTGAACGACAGAAGGCACGGAGCTGGTTACATGACCATGCCTGACGGAAGCCGAATAGAAGGCACTTGGGAAAACGACATTCTTAACGGTCCCGTCAAGCTGTTCGACACGAACGGCAAGTTCATTGAGAACGGTGTATTCAGGAATAACAACCGAATCGATAAGAAATAAGATTGCCGTACTTGGCTATTCGTATTCGTAGCGAAGTATGGTAATATCATCCATCAGTCGCTGCATGTCGGCCTTTGACGTTCCATCATAGAAACCGCGAATCTTGCGCTCCTTGTCCACAAGGATGAAATTCTCGGTGTGAATGAAGTCGGCATCGCCTCCATCGCCTTCAGTTGTTACCGCAAAATAGCTTCTGCGGGCCAACTCGTAGATATGCTTTTTCTCACCAGTGGCCAACTTCCATTGCTTCGGATCAGCCCCGTGCTTGGCTCCGTAAGCGGCTAACACCGGAACACTATCCGCCACCGGAGTTACAGAATGCGATAGGAACATGATGTCGCTGTCGTTCTTGTAATTGGAGGCAAGTTCGGCCATGTTGGCGCTCATTTTCGGACAAATGCTTGGGCAGGAAGTGAAAAAGAAATCGGCCACGTAAATGTGGTTCTCAAAATCCTTGTTGGTAATGGTATCGCCCGTTTGGTCAATGAGTTTGAAATCGGCAATGCGATGCGCTTTGGCCGTGCGCTGCATATCTGCATCAACTAACTTAGGGTTGATATCGGCTGGTTGATAAATCTGAAGCCGCTTGCTCTTTTTCAGCATGGGGTAAACCACCATCATACCTCCAACCCAAACTCCCAGAAATGCCAGAATGATCCACTTGTACTTCGTCATGTGGCAAAGATACTGGAGCAACTGCGTGAGACCAATCTGATTGTGATCAGGCCTTCATTCTTCATCGGCACGTTCTGGCCTATCTTCAATTACCGAATGTGCAATGCGTGCATTGAAATCATTATCTTGCGGCATCATGAAAACCTTACTGTTCATCATTACTGCAATTATTGCTCTACCATCGTATGCAACCGATCCGGATCCTGAAACAGGCTATCTGGTGAGTTACACACTAGTAAAATCGCACACCAAAAAATCAATAAGTGATCTTTGGAAAAAGAACTCTGTGCCGAAAATTGCGTTGCCTGTTAAGAACGAAGTTGACGTTTATGAGATCATTTATAAGGTAAAGTGGATTGATGGAACATGGCGAAATGCTTCTGGCATCTACTATGTGCCAAAGGTTCAAAAGGAGGTACCGTATTTCATGTTCGGGCACGGAACACAGATACAGAAAGAAAGGAACATATCGGATGGAGATTCGCAACAATTCATCTGTTTGGCGCACGCAACAGACGGTTATGCGGCCATGTATCCCGATTACTATGGCATTGGAAAAGGAGAGGGGAAACACCTGTACCAGCATGCTTGGTCAGAAGCACACGCGTTCATCTATATGTTGATGGCGGTTGATGAACTGAATAAACAATTGAACTTGAAATCCAATGGTCAGCTTTTCCTGACAGGATATTCGCAAGGAGGTCACGCGTCATTTGCAGCACACAAGTATTTGGAGGAGTTGAACGACCCGCGTTTTCAGGTAACCGCCTCATCTCCGATGTCGGGTGCATATGACATGACAGGTGTTCAATCTGACTACATGTTCCAAGAATACCCTCGTCCATTCTACCTGCCTTACCTGCTTCTCTCCTATCAGGAAGCTTACAAGGTATTGGACACCAAAGACCCGTACGAAGCGTTTGCAGCACCTTTCGATACGCTTTTCCCTGCTTTTTTTGAAGAGAACGACACCCGCACCTTGGATGAGTTGAACAAACTGTTGCCTAAAGTGCCAGCTAAAGTTGTAGACCCTGAATTGATCGAGCAGTACAAATCTGACCCGAACTTTCCCTTCAAAAAGCGTTTGCAGGAAAACAATCTTATCGATTGGAAACCGAAAGCACCTGTTCAGCTTTGCTACTGCAAAGGAGATAAGGAAGTTAACTACATGAATTCAGAGGTCGCCTATCAACGCATTCGCGAATCCGGTTTCGAGCAAATTCGTCTGAACAATCTGAGCGACCATTTGGATCACAATACCTGTGCAGCATTCGCTGTACTTGCTACCAAGTACTACTTCGACAGGTTCAAAAAGCACGGAAAGAATCCGAAATTGAAGGAAATGCCGCCATTCAAGCGTTGGATCCGAAACATGGTGAAGAAGAAGGTCGAAAGGGAATTCAAAGAGGGCGGGAAAGATCATTCTTATCTATGATACTTCTCTTGAATCGCGCAATCGTGTAGATTCTAAAACTCACTCTTGAAGTGAAACTGAACTTTCGGGTACTGTTCTTGAGCCATTTGTAGAGCCCAAGCACTATCGGCCAAGAACACGGTCTTGCCGTCCTTATCTACGGCCAAGTTGTTCATTTTCATGTCTTCGAATCGCTCCAATTCTGCCTCATCTTCAGAACTGATCCAACAGGCTTTGTGAAGACTCACCGCTTCGTAACGGCACTTGGCACCGTACTCATGTTCCAATCGGTGCTGAATTACCTCGAACTGTAGCGCTCCAACGCATCCGATGATCTGACGACCGTTGGTCTTTTTGGTGAACAATTGCGCAACACCTTCGTCCATCAGCATGTCGATTCCCTGGCGCAACTGCTTGGTTTTCATGGGGTCGGCATTTTCCACATAACGGAAAAGTTCTGGTGAGAAACTCGGAATGCCTTTGAAATGTAGCGGTTCGCCATCAGACATTGCATCACCGATCTTGAAGTTGCCCGGATCCGGAAGACCTACGATATCGCCCGGATAAGCATCATCGATAACTTCCTTTTTCTGTGCCATGAACGAGGTCGGACTACTGAAGCGAAGGCTCTTGCCCAGTCGGACATGCGTGTAGTTCTTATTCCGCTCAAAGGTGCCGGAAGTGATGCGCAGAAAGGCGATCCGGTTGCGGTGATTCGGGTCGATGTTGGCATGGATCTTAAACACGAAGCCACTGAAGCGCGAATCCATCGGGTCGATGTCGCGCTCTTCCGTGTGCATGACGCGTGGAGATGGCGCAATATCGATGAAACAATCCAACAGCTCGCGCACTCCGAAATTGTTCAAGGCACTTCCGAAGAAAACCGGAGCGATCTTAGCATCAAGATAATCCTGAAGGTCCAATTCTGGATACACGCCATTCACTAATTCAACCTCCTCGCGAAGCAGCGTTGCTGCCTGCTCACCCACCATTTTGTCGACCATCGGGTCATTTACGTCAGCAATATCAATGGTGTCCTCTCTGCGCTGCTTATCAGAACCACTGAAAAGGCTCAGGTTGTTCTCATACAGGTTGTAAACACCCTTGAAACGCTGCCCCATTCCAATGGGCCAACTCATTGGCCTTACCTTGATCTTCAGCTTATCCTCTACTTCATCAAGCAACTCGAACGCATCTTTCCCTTCCCTATCCAGCTTGTTGATGAACACAATGACAGGCGTATTGCGCATCCGACATACCTCCGCCAACTTCTCTGTTTGGGCTTCAACTCCCTTGGCCACATCGATGACCACAATAACGCTATCCACGGCAGTGAGCGTTCTATACGTATCCTCAGCAAAATCCTGGTGACCGGGCGTATCAAGGATATTCACTTTCCGATCCTTGTACTCAAAACCCATAACAGATGTGGCAACGGAAATTCCTCTCTGCTTCTCAATTTCCAAGAAATCTGATGTGGCCGTCTTCTTGATCTTGTTGCTCTTAACAGCTCCAGCCACCTGAATGGCACCTCCGAAAAGCAGCAACTTTTCGGTCAATGTTGTTTTTCCGGCATCCGGGTGACTGATGATCGCGAACGTTCTGCGTCTTTCTACTTCCTCTCTGTGGGTCATGCTTGGTAAAAGGCCGCGAAGATAGTGTATCCGCACAACCGTATCTTTCGGCCCTATTCCTAATTCAACTACATGGAAGTAATAGCACAGGGAAATCTGAGCAAGATGCCGACAGAATTCGGCCAACCGATCAATTATTTTCTACCTCTTGGAGGCGAAATGATCAGAATGAACGACCTTCTTGGTCGGAAGTTCAGCTTGAAATTTGACGGACGCATCCATTGTGTTTCATGCGGAAAACTGACCAAAAAACCATTCGGACAGGGATTCTGCTACCCTTGTTTCGCTACCGCTCCTGAAAATGCGGAATGCATCGTGCGTCCTGAACTTTGCGAAGGGCATTTAGGAAAAGGGCGCGACCCAGAATGGGAACTGAAACACCACGTTCAACCCCACTTTGTTTACTTGGCTTTGAGCAGTGGTCTGAAAGTTGGCATTACCCGCGAAACACAGATCCCAACCCGATGGATCGATCAGGGCGCATCCAAAGCCATCATTCTTGCGGAAGTGCCTTACCGGCAACTTTCAGGGTTGATTGAAGTGGCGCTGAAAGCACACTACGATGACAAGACGAACTGGCAACGCATGTTGAAAAATGAAGTGCCAGACATCGAGCTTGTGCAGCACAAGAATGAGGCAACTTCATTTCTACCAGTTGAGCTTCAACAGTACGTTACTCAAGAAGATAAAGTGTGGGAATTGACCTTCCCTCATTTGGATGTTCCTAAAAAGGTGAACAGCATTCAATTGCTGAAAACGCCAACTATTGAAGGTGTTCTTACCGGAATAAAAGGTCAATATCTCATTTTGGACAACACCTCCGTCTTGAACGTTCGGAACCATGCTGGCTTGCATGTTGAGCTTGCGTTTTAAGTCATCCACAACAACGGTTATCGATTAAAAAACAAGTTTCGTCTTCGTTTTTACTAATTTGCGCCCCCTTTGAGTTGAGCATGTCGATCCCAATCAACAACGCATGAAAAGACTTTCTACGCTACTGATTCTCATATCGGTTATTTCATCATCCAACACGTTTGCCCAGACCATGACGTGTCAGAATGTGACACTTCAATTGGATGGTTCTGGCAGTGCCGGATTCACCATTCCGTTAACACCACAGGTTGACATAAGTGTTCCGACCGCAGATGGTTCTACTACGAATACCGCGTTCTGGCAATCGTTTCAACCAACCGTTTCCGGTATTTTGGATGCCGTTTCCGTAACATATGCAACCACGCCTGTTTCTCCGATTCTCGAGATTCGTTCTGGCGTTGGCAATGGCGGTGCCCTTCTATATTCTACTTCAGTAAGTGGAATTACGAATGGGATCCCATTAACCGTGGATATTGACGCAACAATTGACGTTGTTGCTGGAAACGATTACTCCATTGTGCTTACCGGTGCCGCAGCATTTGCCGTTCAGCGCAACAATTCAGACCCATATGCAGATGGAATTTCAAGCATTGGTGCTGCAACCGACTTCCGTTTCAGCGTAAGCATTCTTCAGAGGCCGGAACTTGACAATGGCTCAACCGACCCTGATGGAATTGACTACTGGGAACTTTCTCAGAGCTCATTCGGTTGCAATGACCTCGGAACTCCTTCCGTTACGCTTACCGCGTACGACAAATTGGGCAACTCGGCTTCCTGCTCTCCAACTGTTACCATAGAAGACAATATTGCCCCAACCGTAAGCTGCGTGCCATTCTCACCTGCTTCGCAAGTGAGCAATTCATACGGTTCATCTCCTTCGCTTGCCATTCCAGACAATAATCCTGCTGGAATAACTGATGTTCTGAATGCCGTAAGCTCTGGAACTGTTGCAGACATCAACGTGAACTTGGAAATAAACCACACGTGGGTTGGCGACATCAACCTTACACTCACATCTCCAAGTGGAACAACCGTAACGTTGATCGACCGTATTGGCACTACCACAGGCGGTGTCGGATGCGGACAAAACGACATCTTGGCAACGATCGATGATGCAGCAGGTCCTGCATTGGAAGACCAATGCGCTTCACCGATCACGGGTACCTATACTGGAATCGATCTGCTTTCCGCTTTCAATGGCGAACCGGTGAATGGTAACTGGACTGTTTGGATAAGTGATAACGCCAGTCTCGACTTTGGCACCTTGATATCTTGGTCGCTGGACATTCTGGAAGATATCCCAGCAAGCGGTGTCCAACTGTCGTTGGACGCTTCTGGTAATGTTAGCCTGAGTGCGAATGCGGTGAATGCAGGTGCTTCGGACAACTGCAGCGTTTCTCTGTCTGTTTCTCCAAATACTTTTAATTGTACAGAGGTCGGTATTCAGAACGTTACGCTTACCGCTACCGACCCTGCCACCAATTCAAGTTCATGCAACACGCAAGTTCTGATTGTTGATGACACAGATCCAACCGCTTTGTGCCAGAATGTTACGCTTCAGTTGGACAATTCGGGCAGTGCCTCTCTCCTACCGGCTCAGGTCAATAATGGTTCGTTCGACAACTGCACCATCGATCAGATCAGTATTGACGTGAACTCTTTCAACTGCTCGGATATTGGAACAAATCCGGTTGTACTAACAGTTGAAGACGTAAATGGCAATTCGTCAACCTGTTCAGCCACAATCACCGTTGAGGACATTGAAACACCAACCATCATCTGTCCGGCAACCATCGTTATCTGTTCTGATGACCAGTCTGGCTCCTTTGTAAGCTACAGTTCGGTAGTTGCTGATGACAACTGCGCGTTCACGGTTAACCAAACGGACGTTACCGGCCTTACATCGGGAGACTTCTTCCCTATCGGAACAACAATTCAAACATGGACGGTTGTTGACGAAGCCGCAAACTCTGCTTCATGCAGTTTCAACATCATTGTGAACGGCTCGCCAGAAGCTTCTTTCAGTTACACTCCTGCATGCCAGAACGAAGCCATTTTCTTCACCGATGAATCCATCATTGACAATTCCACAAGCATTGTGAGTTGGACTTGGAACATGGGCGATGGAAGTTCAAGCATTGGACTTGTGGACCCGATCCATCAATACGCTGCCATTGGTTCGTATGACGTGACGCTTCTTGTTGTTTCAGCGGACGGTTGTACCGACTCGTATACAGAAACCGTTGAGGTAAGTCCAGTGCCATCTGCTTCATTCACGTTCGTAAATGCTTGCGAAGGTTCTGGAACTGTGTTTACCAATACATCAACAGTTGCATTAGGAAATATGAATCATGCATGGGATTTTGGCGATGGTTCTGCCATTGACAATTCCACTTCTCCAACCCATGTATATTCTTCATCCGGCACATACACAGTTACGCTTACTGTAACAACTGATGCCGGCTGCGAGGATACGGAAACGATGTTCATTGAAGTGTATGATTCCCCTACAGCGCTCTTCACTGCATCAACGGTTTGCGAAGGAACTGCAACCAGTTTCACAAACCTGAGCACAGGTTCTTCTTTGAGCCAAGTTTGGGATTTTGGAGATGGAAATGGCTCTAACGCTGTTTCGCCAACATACACCTACGCTGCTGACGGCACTTACAATGCAACGCTAACAGTTACCAATTCAAACAACTGCTCAAGTTCATATACAGTTCCTGTCACGGTAAATAATCTACCAGATGTTAGTTTCTCATTCAGCAATGTTTGCGAAGGAACACCCGCCAGTTTTGTTAACACCTCCACTCCCGGAAGTTCAAACTGGGACCTTGGAGATGGATCAAGCTCAACGTTGACCAACGTGAATCACGGTTATGCGGCTGCTGGCATTTACAACGTTACGCTCACCGTTACCAGTGCGCAATTCTGCATCAATTCAGCAACGGATCAGATCGAGGTTTATGACCTGCCCAACTTCACACTTACACCAACCGATGTTTTGTGCTATGGCGAGGCATCTGGTAGCATCGTAGCAGTGGCTATTCCTCCAGCAGCAGCGCCTTGGACACTTGCTTTGAATGGTGGAACACCTCAATCGAGCGTCACATTCAATGGACTTAGTGCTGGCAACTATGACGTTACGGCTTTCGATGCCAACGGATGTCAATTTACCGTTTCCACTACTGTTGACCAGCCTACCGACACCCTTGGAATTCACGTTTCCAGTTTGAACAGCATTCTTTGCCATGGCGAATCGACCGGATCGATCGCATTGAACGGAACGGGCGGAACAGCACCTTACATGTACAGCCTTGATGGCGGAACCGCGCAGGGTTCAGGTTCTTTCAGCGGAATCGAAGCCGGTGCGCACACTGTTTCCATCATCGATTTCCATTCTTGCGTGTTCGACACCACCATCAACTTCCTTGAACCAGATACTTTGGTACTCACATTGGCACAGGCCAACGATCTGCTATGCAACAGCGATGAATCTGGAACCATTTCTGTTCTGGGAACGGGTGGAGTTGCCCCATACACGTACAATATTGATGGTGGAACCTATTCAGTTTCGAACACTATCGGTTCGTTGGCTGCTGGCACCTACATTCTGGGTGTGATGGATTCGAACGGCTGTTCTGACACACTTCATGTGACGTTGACCGAACCAGGTGTCCTTCAGGTGTCGTTGATTGCGAGCAACGATGCCCTTTGCTATAACTCCAACAATGGGTCGATTCAAGTTGCCACATCGGGAGGCACTGCTCCGTACCAATACAGCCTCAACAACGGTGGGCTGGTAGGTTCTGGCAATTTCCTTGGACTTGGTGCTGACACTTACACCGTGATGGTTGTAGACGCAAATGGCTGTACAGATGAACTTACCGAGACCATTTTTGAACCTACTGAGCTGGTCATTGAAACGAATTCTGTTCCAGTGGCTTGTTTTGGTGAAGAAACGGGAAGCATACAAATTGTTGCTTCTGGAGGAACACCAAGCTACATGTACAGCATTGACGGTGGCCTTTCGGCTGGTGTGAACCCGAATTTCACAACACTTGAAGCTTCGTCATACTTGGCAGTTGTTGAAGATGCCAACGGTTGCACAGCTTCAGAAGGTGTTGTCATCTCACAGCCGAACAGTGCATTCAATATCAGTGCAGATGTAACTGACGTGGCCTGTCTTGGAGGCAATTCGGGATCAGTGCTCCTTATCGGTACAGGTGGAACACCAACTTACCACTACTCTTCCGACAACCAATCATATGTTGTAACATCCGGGTTCCTTGGATTCTCGGCTGGCAATTACACCCTTTATGGCATGGATCTGAACGGATGCATAGATAGCGTTGAGGTGATTATTGGCGAACCAAATTCAGCTATCAGTATTACAAACACGATCTCTACCGATCCTGCTTGTCCTAACTCGGCAACGGGAACTGTGCTGGTTCAAGTCAGCGGTGGAACGCCCGGTTACACCTATTCAAGCAACAACGGACAAAGCTTTCAAGCAAACTCAATCCTTTCAGGAATTAGCGGTGGAAACCACGTCATCGTTGCGATGGATGCCAACGGTTGCACCGATGCTGATACCATTACCTTGGTCAGTCCGCCACTCATTGGCATCGATGTAGATACCATCATTGACGTAGCGTGCGAGAACGATTTCGGTGGCGAGATCCATGTTGTTGCCTTAGGTGGCACGCCCTCCTACAACTACTTGCTTAATGGCGGCAGCATTCAGTCGAATGGCGACTACGTGAACCTAACCGATGGAACATACCAGATCACCGTGGTTGATGTGAATGGCTGTTCGTTTGCCAGTTCTTTCACGGTGGAAGCCTCAACATTACTTCCTGTGGCGAGTTTCACACATGTTGTAAGTGGTGAAGCCGTGCTCTTTACCAACACATCTGACAATGGCGTATCCTACTCATGGTCATTCGGTGATGGCGGAAGCAGCACTGACGAGTCGCCAGTGCACGTGTACGACCAACCCGGAGATTACGTGATCACGCTAACCGCCAGCAACGATTGCGGTTCAGACAATTACACGACCACCATATCAACCATCAACACAGGCATTTCGTCAGCAGATGAAATTACGTTCAGCGTTTACCCGAACCCTGCCAAGTTTGAACTTTTCGTTGCTTGTGCAAATCAGATGAGTGGCGGTTTGGATATTGAACTGTACTCTGTTTCAGGTCAGTTATTAAGCAGCATGTCCAACGGAACATTTGATGGCAATGGCCGAATGAAATTGGACGTTTCAGGTCTTCCTGACGGCATGTATTTCCTTCGTTTGAGCAGCGAAGGCAATCAATCTGTTCATCGATTCGACATCATTAAATAAGCATTTACAAGGATGAAGAAAATGAGAATCCTTTTGTCACTTTTTGCATTGATCACGTTCAAAGCGAACGCCACTATCGATGCGGTCGATTTCACCCCAACCATTGTTTGTGTGGGTTCACAGACCAATTTCACCAGCATTTCTTCCGTTTCTGGCGGAGTTACCATTACCAACTGGAATTGGGACTTGGATGCCGATGGACAGTTTGATGACGCCTTCGGACCAAGCATCAATCATCAGTTCAACACGGCTGCAACCTACAACGTTGGTTTGCAGATAATAACAGATGCCGCTGAAGTTGCTGCCGCCTACAAACTGATCGTGGTGAATCCCGTTCCATCGGCCAGTTTCCTTGCTGCCGATGTTTGCTACGGTTCTTCCCATTCATTGATCGATCAGAGCACCATCGCATCTGGTAGCATCGTATCCTGGAATTGGGACCTTGACAATGATGGACTTTATGATGATGCAGCTGGAAGCAGCATTTCGTACAACTTCGGTCAGCCATCGAGCTACGTGGTCGGACTTCAGGTTACCAGCGCACAAGGATGTCAGGCCACTACTTCTCAAAACGTTACCGTTGACCCAATGCCAACGGTCGGTTTCAGTGTAGCCGAGGTCTGTCTTGGCGATCAGACGGAACTTACATCGACCAGTGCAGTCAGTTCAGGCGTAATTTCAAGTTACCAATGGGAGTTGAACGGAAACGGATTCTTTGATGACGCTTCCGGTGCTTCCATTTCCAATCAATTCATTTCAGACGGAAACTATCAGATCGGACTTCAGGTCACATCTGATCAAGGATGTGTGAACGACACATTTCAGTTGGTTACTATTGCCCCATTTCCGTATGTGAACTTCAGTTTCGACAATGCTTGTCAGAATACTCCTGTTGCATTCACCAATCTGACAGGCAACGTGGTCGGAACAATTTCTTACCAGTGGTCTTTCGGGGTATCTGGTAGCTCAACAGATGTTTCACCAAATTTCGAATTTACCAGTGCCGGACCGACCACGGTACAACTTATCGGACTTACTTCTTACGGATGTGCTGACACGTTGGCGCAAAATATTCAGGTTCATCCATCCCCAGATGCCGATTTCAGTTTCACTGAAGTTTGTGAAGGATTTGAAACCGCTTTTACAAACCAGACCGACCCGAAAGGCTCTATCATCGAGAGTTACTTCTGGGATTATGGCGATGGCAACTTCGGGATAGGCGCAGACCCTGTCTATCCGTACGGTGATGCCGGAGTTTACAATGTAATGATGGTGGCCTATAGCACCGATGGTTGCCGTGATACTGTCTTCCATTCGGTCAACGTTTGGAACCTTCCGGAACCGGTTATCAGCCATGATGGAGACCTCTTCTTCTGCGAAGGTGAAAATGTTACGTTGACAGTTAACCCTGTTGGAACACCAACCCTTTGGAGCACTGGCGAAGTGACGCAATCAATAACAGTTGATACCACAGGTCAATACAACGTGTTGATCACCGATCAGCACGGTTGTAAAGGTGAAGCCTATATTTTGATCTACACTTGGTTATTACCCGAGCTTACACTAAGTAACGACACCAGTGTCAGTCTGGGCGAAACTGTTCCACTCTGGGTAGAAGGTGCAAGTACATACGTTTGGGCTCCTGGAACCTATTTGGACGATCCAACATTGGCCAATCCGAACAGTTTACCGAAGGAGAATATTACCTACACGGTAACAGGAACAGACAACAACGGTTGCGTGAATACGGCAGACGTTTCGATTGAAGTGTTGATCGATTACAACCTGAAGCCGGTGAACCTCTTCACTCCGAATGGAGACGATCGGAATGAGCGGTTCTATGTAGGAAACATCGAATGTTATTCAGATTGTAAGGTCACTGTTTTCAACCGTTGGGGTGTTGAAGTTTTCTCAGCCAAACCTTACCTGAACGACTGGAAGGGCGAATTCAACGATGACCCACTCCCTGATGGAACCTATTACTACGTGATCGAATGTGAAGGCAAGGACGGAAGGTTCGATGGAGCCGTAACGATTCTCAAATAAGCAATCACAGGAAACTCAAGAAATCCTACTCGAATGAGAAAGATATACGCAGCACTTATTCTCACAGGAACCATCCTCAGTTCCGTGACTGGTACGGCACAACAGTTACCGATGTCGAGCCTTTACAAGGAGAACCGGTTTCTGATAAACCCTGCCAACGCTGGATACAGTGAAGGTCTGGTCGGTTACATCAACTACCGTAACCAATGGACGAACTTGAACGGTTCACCAACCACTGGTCTGGTAAGTTTGCACACACCGCTTGGCAAGAACACCAATGTAGGAACCAACGTGATCTACGATAGAACGAATTTCGTTTCGACCGTGAATGCAAAGCTGGTCTACGCGCACGACATCAAACTGACCAAGGAACATCAGTTGACCCTTGGACTTGGATTGGGCATCAATCACACACAGCTGAACTTGAATGATGCGGTTGTAGAAGATCCGAACGATCCGATTCTCTTGAACGGCAACATCGGTAGCACCACATTCGACATGGATGCGGGCATCCGTTACAGTTGGAAAGGCTTGGAGATAGGTGCCGCTGCACCACACGTGCTCGAAACCGTTGCCGAGATACGAAAGAAGGATAAGAGCTTCACCTACGACCTTTCAAGACATTTCCGATTCTACGCTGGTTATGACATCTGGATCAAGGACAAGTGGCTTATTGCCCCATCAGGAATGGTCAGATGGTTGCCATACAAGACCAACCTTTCCTATGATGCTACGGTGAAATTCGGCTACAAGGAAATCGTTTGGACATCATTCACTTGGAGAGCAGAAACAGGCCCAGTGGCTGCAATCGGGTTCAAAGTAGCAGACAAGTTCACCTTTGGCTATGCGTATGACTTCACATTGAACGGAATCGATGGAAATCCGGGTGCACCTTGGTCCAACGAGATCATGGTAGGTTTCCATTTGGATGGATTCAAGAAGAAATTCAAGAAATTGGAGGACGACATGGAACGTATGCAGCAGGACAATGAACTGTTGAATTCGAAGATGGATTCGCTCGAAAAGGTACTCAGTTCCAAAATGGATTCGCTCGAAACCGAAGTTCAAGGAATCAAAGATGTTGACCTGAAGCAGGATGAGGACATCAAACGTTTGGAAGATGAGATCAACCGTTTGAACAAGGAGATCCAAGATGTGAACGACCGCATGCTCGACACGAATAAGCTGAAGGGACTTCTACAACAGATCACGCCTTACCGTGAATCTGATGGAACGATCGGCATGAAGAAATCTGACCTTGAAAGCGGTTACTATGTAGTGATCGAGTCATTCAGAAGTTTGGAGAACGCTTGGAAAGGCGTTGAACTTTGGAAGCAGAAAGGACGTGAGGCCATCATTGTCTACAACGATGAACGCAAGTGGTTCTACCTCTACTCGCAGAAATTCGACAGCTATAAGCCTGCTGTGAAAGAGATGAATCAGACACGCAAGCTTGACGTACCGGATGCTTGGGTTCACAAGTATCGCATTGATGCCGAACCGCTTAAGAAGCAATAATGCTGAATGAGATACAAAAGGCCAACCTGCGCTTCAAGCTGGTTGGCCTTTTTCAAATTCGGATGATCGGATTCGTAGGGGCGAAACTGGTCGAGTATACACCTGAGAAAACGGTTGTCAAGGTTCCTCTCAATCGGAAAACGCGAAATCACCTGCACAGCATGTATTTCGGAGCGTTGGCCACAGGAGCTGACGTTACAGGTGCTTGGATCGCCTTCGACCTATTGGCAAAAACCAAGAAGAAGGTTTCAATTGTGTTCAAAGACCTTCAGGCAGAATTTCTGAAGCGGGCGGACGGCAATGTTGTATTCACTTGCTTAGATGGCAAGAAAGTTTCGCAGGCTTTTGAGGAAACCATTGCAGACCACGAACGGAAGAATATACAACTGACCGTTATGGCAACCATCCCAGAAAAATATGGTGATGAACCCGTGGCAAGGTTCACATTAACCCTGAGTATGCGCTACTCAGGTTAGTGATCATTTACCGTAATCTCGGTTCACTTCTTCAACAGAAGGGAATACAGTGCTCTCGTCCCCTGCTCTTCTTCCCCAAGCCAAGTATTTTCCTGTGCCAACACAAGCATAAGCTCTGAGGGAATCGCCAGGAGCCATGCCCGTATGCTGGAAACGTCTCCATTTCCTGTCATCTTCCTGCACACAGATCATCACATCGATTGTCTCACTGCACGTGTTCTTCAGATAGACCACATAACTGTCCTTCCAAATTGGACATTGGGTACAATCCTCACCCCATGCCGAACGGTATTTGACAACGCAATCACTGTAAGACTGATCTACGACCAGTTCAGATGAGTTACTCATATTCCCAGCATAGATGCTGATGAGAAAAAGCAAGTGAGTAAAGAGTTCCATTATCTAAGCTATTTACAGTGATTGTTCTTTAGGATGAGCTTTGCCTCTTCGTTGCCAAGCTTCTTTGAAGTGTTCCAGTCGGCACAGGCCTCTTTAAAAAGTCCTAGACCATTTTTGGCCCAACCACGATTGTTATAAGCTTCTTGATTCTGCGGGTCGATGCTCAATACTTTGTCGAAGTCGGCCATTGCAGTTTTAAACTCTTCCTTCTTATTGAACGCGCTGCCTCGGCTGAGATAGGCGAATGGATGGTTTGGATGCTTATCAATGACAATTGAATAGTCCGATATGCTTCTGTCATACTCTTTCAACACGGAAAAGCAGAAACCACGTCTTAGGTAAGCATTCATATTCTCCGGATCCGAACCTAACACCTTGGTGTAAAGTGCAGCAGCATCCTGATAATTGCCCTCTGAGAAAAGCAACTCTGCCTTGTCAAATACCGGATCTGTGTTCTGTGCCGACAACTGCATTGCCAAACAAACCATGATCATTATGAGAACCTGTTTCATTTTCGATTACACATTGAGTTCAAAAGTTCATTCAATTTACTCATTATCTCGTTAGCATCGCCATCAATTGGCACAGCAAATACCATGCGTTCTCGGTAACTCTTCTTCTTGTCAAGCAGAAGATGTCGCTCTACACAACCGTCCAATCCATCAAGGCACTTCACAGAAACGGTAGTGTCGATACCAGAATACATCATTGTTCCCAAGTCCAGATCGAAAACGTTCACTTTATCCAACTTCAGTTGTTTGCCTTCTCGGTAACCTTGGATCAAAAGCGTGTTGCCCTTTACCGAAACGTGATATTCCTTACCGATCACAGCGTTGAAGGCTTCAGCCCGTTCTTCGGGGGTTTGACCTACGGAAAATTTAGCATAGCCGATCGAAACGAGCAGGATAAGAATGGTACTGTTCTTGATCAACATAAATGAATTTTTACTTTTAGCAAATACGACAATAATCCTGCCAGTGCATTATCTAAGGTCTGTCATACTGATTTCGATGTTGTTTGTTTCAAACGCGGTCAGATCGCAGGACGTGAACATTGCCATCAAGTTTCAGGTCGACAATGGAAACTTCAAGGATTCAAAGGTCACCATGAGCGAAAATGGTGTGGTGAAATCCACTTTCGACCCAGCGAAGGCCAAAATGGATATCGGCCTCACCTTCGGCAATGTTTACATGTTCACTTTCGAAAAGCCCGGTTACATTACCAAACGCGTTGAGGTGAGCACGAAGAATGTTCCAAACGACATTCGTGGAGAAGACCTCGACTTCGACTTTGCTGTTGAGATATTCGAACAATATGAAGGCGTGAATACCGTCATTTTCAATCAACCTGTTGCCAAGTGGTTCTACAACCCGCAGGAAGATGAATTCACGTACGACACCGACTACACCAAGAGCATCCGCTCTGCACTGATCGATTTTGAGAAGCAGTACGAGGAGAAGAAGGAAGCAGCTCAAAGTTCTGGAACAGACCAAGCGCAGGCCAAAGCGCAGGAAGAGGCCCGTTTGGCCGCGGAGGCCAAGGCAAAAGCGGAAGAAGAGGCAAGAAAACTGGCTGATACCAAAGCTGCTGAAGAACAACGCAAGAAAGCAGAGGAAGAAAAACGGCTAGCCGATATAGCCAAGGCGAAACAGGCCGAAGAAGCGGCAGCGCAACGCGAACTTGAAGAGCAGCGCCAGCGCGAATTGGCAGCCAAGCAGGAAGCCGAAACCAAAGCTGCACAAATGAAAGCCGAAGAAGATGCTCGCAAGGCATTGGAGGCAAAAGCAGAGGAGGAAAAACGCAAAGCACTGGCAAAGGCAGATGAAGAGCAGCGCGCTGCCACCATGAAAGCAGAGGAGGAAGCCAGAAAGGCTGCCGACCTCAAAGCCGAAGAAGAAGCCAGAGCACTTGCCGATCAACGTGCTGCCGAAGAAGCACGAAAGGCCGCTGACCAGAAAGCAGCGGAAGAAGCCCGACAACAGGCCGCAGCAAAACTGGCAGAAGAAGAGCGCCAAAAGAAGAAGGCGCAATTGGAGGAAGAAATGCGACTGGCCGATGAACAGGCGGCAGCGGAAGAAAAACGTAGGGCTCAGCTGGAAAAAGAGGAAATAGAAAGGCGTCAGCGCGAAGCGGAAGCGAAACGGGAAGCCGAAGAAAGAGCTGCTGCTGAGTTGGCTGCATCTGAAGAAAAGCGCAGGCTTGCCGAAGGAGCACGGTTAGAGGAAGAAAAACGTAGGCAGGAAGCAGACGCGCTTGCCTTTGAAGAAGAGAGGAAACGAAAAGCCAAAGAGGCGTTCGAGGCTGAGCAACGAAGGATAGCTCAAGCCAAAGCAGTAAGTGATGCTCAGCAACGCGAGCGGTCCGAATCAGTGGCAATCATGCAGGAAGAACGCAAATCATTGGCCATCAAAGACGCTGGCAATGTAGTTTCCCGTACGGTAGAGGAAATTGAAGAAGACAATCGTAAGATAACGCAGATCACCATAACCCGCGAACGCATGACCTACGTTTACAAGAAGGTTGTTTACAATTGGGGTGGCGTGTACTACTTCAGAGACGATGACGACATCACCAAAGCGGTATTCGATCTCGAAAGCTCCAAATAGTCACTTACACTTTTACGGTGAACTGTATGGATGCCGTGCGTGGCGGCTCCATTTTCAGCGGTCTCAACGAGTAAGAATTGTTCATGAAGTTGTTGACGATGAAAGCCGCTTTAAGCCAATCGTTCACCTGAAAACTGAGCCGTGCATCCATCACGTAAGTTCCTTTGTGCTTGTCTGCAATGGTGTATCGCGGATCTGTTTGACTGTCCCAATCCTTAGCCTCCGTATCGCCACGGTAGTTTATTATGCCCGTATCGAATTGATCGGGGCCGTTTTCTTCCTTTATGCTTGAATCGAGCGCATACAGGATCTTGTCCACGTTCTTCATGTAACTGTAATACCTGAACGTATAGCCAAGAGACCACTTCTTGTAAGTGAACTCAATATCAAGATCGACCAGATGCTCAAATCGGTACTTCAGCGTCTTGATGCTGTCAATAGACGTGCTGTAGTGCGTATGTTGCTGCAATGCACCGCCAGTGGAATCGCGATAGAAGACATACTCCGGATTCACGGCTTCGGGGCGTGTGTAAGTGTAACCAACGATCACGCTCATGCCCAACGATTTGGTGAACTGACCGCCCCCCATCAACGAGGTTTCCACTCCACGAACACGATTGTGGCCTGTGTTGAGGAATTTGAAACCGGGCATGATCTCCATTTCATCATAACGGCCCATTACGAATTCGATGCTGTTGTGGAATTCCTGCCAGAATCCTACCAGGTCGAAATAGCCGAAGAACTTACCCACCTTGAAACCTTGCTTGAAGCCCAATTCCATATTCCAGCTGGTCTCTGGTTTCAGGTCAGGATTCGGGAATACGCCAAGGCCGCCAGCCGTGGTAAGGATGTACTTCTCGGCAATGGTGGGGAAACGGTAGCCCTGACCGTATGAATAGCGGAGGTAACTTTCTCTTCCGGCCTTCCAACTGATGCCGCTTCGGAAAACTGGTTTTACAACGAACTCAGTGCTGTTGATCTGAAAGTATTCGCCTCGCACACCGACCGAAAGATTCAAAACCTTGAAGAACTTCTTGTCCAACTGCATGTACAGACTGAAGTTCTTGGCATTGTTCACGCCCGATGAATCGCCCCCTACGAATATCTGCGATTCTGACATGGTATAACTGCCCGATGCGCCTGCTATCATGTTCAGATCGCGCATTTTGGCGAAGGTGCGTTGTATCTGGTACTCTCCGAAATACACCGTACTCTGAACAGATTGATTGTTCGAATTATCGCTGTTGTTGAACAGAATTCGACCTCTGAGCGCGTGCTGGACGCCTCTTGGGGTTACATAGTTGATGAACGGGTCCAGATAGAAGGTCGTGATCTCTGTCAGGGTCATGGTTCCAGGATAGGAGCGGTACATGCCTGAATAGTCGCGTTCGGTGGCCTGCCAAACCAGTGAGAAATTCTTGCTGCTGCGCATGAAGTTTCCATTGAGGCCGTAATTGAGGCCGCTCACCTTCTTGTTCCTGTAGCGAAGATTGAAGTTGAATCTGCCTCGGATCTCTCTCACATCCTTGTTGGCGATGTCTGCAATGGTGTCATTCCAGTCGCCCCTGTCCACGTAACCCGTGTTCTGTAGCTGCAGCGGCCATACCAACTCCACATCATCTATGGGCTTGTGAGGGCCAATGAATCCATGGTCATACAGGAAATTCCCACCGATCACCAGATCCAATTGCTTGATCTTTCGTGAATGAAGGAAGTTCATGCCCGAGAAGTTGGCCACACCGTCCCACCATTTCTTGCCATTGGCCTTCGATGCATCCAACCCGAAGAAATTGGCAATGCGCTTGCCTACAGAAGCATCTTCTTCCAATATGGCGCTACGGAAACCGGTGTAAACATTCACCTTGGTCAGTGGCTTATCCTTAGGGTAAGCCGTTCTGATGTTGATGGCACCGCTCAATGCAGATGAGCCATAGAGAACAGATGAGGCACCTTTGATAACCTCTATCTGCTCTACATTCTCTATTGGAATGAAACTCCATTCGGCCTTGCCGATGTCGCCATTCAATACAGGCAGGTCGTCAACCATTATGGCAACCCTGCTTCCGATACCGAAACTGTAGCCGCTGCCACTGCGAATCTGCGGTTCCTCGTCCATAATGGTGAGGCCGGGCGTCTGTTCCAATGCAGAGATGACGTTGGTGGAGTTCCTGTTCTCAATGAGTTCAGGTTTGATCACGTTCATGGTAACGGTCAGTTCCTCCAGTTTCTGTTCGAACTTCCCGGCAGAAACAACCACGGTTCCTAACTCTTCGGCCTGCATGCCGAGCACAAAATCCTTAACCGTTGATTTGCCTGCCTGAATGGTAACTTCAACGGTGTCTGCCTTCATTCCGGTGAAGGTGCAGATCACTTTATGCTTTCCAGCAGGTAGGCGGAATGAGTATTTGCCTTCAATATCGGTGGACCCACCTACAGACCTGTCTTCTAACAGAACGATGTTTGCTCCTATAAGTGTCACGTCTGTGGCATCGTCATAAACGATACCTGTAAGTGCGCCCAATTCCTGCGCGAACAGGTTTGAAACGATGCAGAGACCAAATAGTGTTACTAAGGCTTTTTTCATTCAATGTCGATTAAAACCAAAAGGGAAACAGATGCTGCTTCCCTTTCTTTCACTGCCGAGGCAGTTTATGGATTGACCATCAATTTTCCGGTCTTGAGCACCGTATGGTCTACAGCAATAACCTGATACATGTACAGACCCGCAACCAACTGACCAACGTCTACCTTGGTGCGTGCCTCTGTCAATTTCACCTTCTTCACCATTTTGCCGGTCATATCAATGACCTCCAAAGTGGCGTTTGTACCTGCGGCAATGGTCACATTGAACTCGCCTGCGGCCGGATTGGGATAAACCTGAATGCTTGATGCTGCAATGTTGTTCACTCCTTGTGGGTTGAAAACGAATGATACGTCATCGATGTACATGGTGGAACCGACCTCTGCCTGTCCCTGCGAACCATCGCCCCAACTGCAGCTGAAGAACAGGCTCAGTTTCTCTGGGGTCTGACCCCCCTGTATCGGTTTCAGCGGAAATGAGAACCTGGTCCAAGTAGAAGCTGCCTGCACAAAATTGTAGCGCGTGTACGAGAGCGTATCCATGTCGTTGTTCGAAAGGAACATGACCTGAGAGTAGCCAGAATCGCTGTTTACGGGTGCGTACTTGTACCAACCGATCACGCTGTCTGGGGCAGCATCGGTGTAGGCCATGCCTCCCTCCTGTCCGCCACCTGCGGCCAAGCAGATCATATCGGCAGTGGTGATAACGCCATTCGCTCTGATGTTGCCGAAGGCTTGGAAAGTCTCCATCCTTACAGAGAAAGAACCCGAATGGGCATCGGTAGATTTGGTTACCGCAAACTGGTTCAGCAGGGCAGTACATTCGTTCGATGAGTTCCAATTGGCAGGCTCATCGTAGGTATTGGAAATAGGACCCTGAAGTGTTTCCCAGTTTTCGAACCCGATGTTGGGGGCCTGTGTTTGGGCAGAAGATTGAGCCACTGCAAATGCAGACGCCATTATGATAGTGTAGATCTTTCTCATTAGAGTTAAGGTTTAATTAACAAACCAAAGGTAGAAACAGCCCCCAAAGCGGTATTTGATTTTTATCCACAGCAGTTTATGGAAAACTACTACATTCCGCGGCACACTCATGCATTCAACTGAAACTAACGCCTTGATTTTGAGATTGAAACGCGAATCAAAATAGAACTCAGGCAGTTACACCTTGCTTGGCAAACAGCTCTTTCAACCTGCCAACAGTGGTATCAATGTCATCGGTGGTGTTGTACTTGCTGAACGAGAATCGGATGGCAGGCCGCTTTGAGCCTTCGTTGATGGCGGCCAACACGTGCGAACCCACGTTGCTGCCCGATGAGCAGGCGCTACCGCCCGAAGCCGAAATGCCCATGATATCGAGGTTGAAAAGCAGCATTTCGGAAATGGGACTGTCTGGAAAACTGACGTTGAGAACCGTGTAGAGCGAATCGCCCTCGGCATCGCCATTGAAGGCAACCCCCGGAATGGCTTCGCGCAGTTTGTCTATCATGCGGGTTTTCAACTCCTGCACGTGCTGGTGGTGTTCCTCCAGTTCGGCATACGCCACCTCCATGGCCTTCGCCAGTCCCACAATGCCGTAAATGTTTTCGGTGCCACCGCGCATGTTGCGTTCCTGCGCGCCACCGTGTATCAGTGGTTTCACCCGCACGTTGGAGTTGATGTATAGGAAACCGATGCCTTTGGGGCCGTGGAACTTGTGTGCGGAGGCGGTAAGGAAATCGACATCAAGTTCCTGCACGTTGAAGGCGTAGTGACACATGGTCTGCACCGTGTCTGAGTGGAAATACGAATCGTACTGCCTACACAGTTCGGACACCCGTTTCAGGTTCAGCAGGTTACCGATCTCGTTGTTCGCGTGCATCAAACTCACCAGCGACTTTCCGTGCTGCTTCAGCAGCTCTTCCAAATGCACCAGATCCACATGGCCGTTGGGGGTAAGCTGCACGTAACTGACTGTAACGCCCAATGCCTCGTGCTCGGCCTCTACGGTGTGCAATACCGCATGATGCTCTATTTTGGAAGTAATGATGTGCCGTACGCCCAGATCGCGCACAGAACAGGCAATGGCCATATTGTCGGCCTCTGTGCCGCCCGAAGTGAAAAACACCTCCGATGGCGATGCGTGCAGCAAAGCCGCCACCTGGCGCCTCGCCTTCTCTATTTCGGCACGGGCCTGACGGCCGAAACCATGCACAGACGAAGGGTTGCCGTAGATGTTCTCCATCACCGCGGTCATGGCCTTGATGACCTGAGGATCCATGCGTGTGGTGGCCGCATTATCTAAGTAGATGCTCATTCCGTTGCTGAAATTGGCGGCATAGTTAGGCAGAAATGGCTATCAATATCGCATTTCTCCGACAAAATAGGAATTCCAATGGCGGTGGTCGCCTCATTCCTTTGGGCGCTACCCCCGCCCCAAAAAGCGGAGGTCAGGCTGTCCGCTATATCTTTTTCCTTCCCACCCAAAGGATCACCCCGAGTAGCCCCCTTTTTTCGGGGCGTACCGAAGGCCGAAACCACCTGATTTATTGAACAGGATGCCGCTTCCATGCTTAGCGCAGCATCCAAGTGTTGCCTTCCTCCAATTCTTTAATTGTAAATAATTGAATATTAGACATTTAGAATTATTCGGTTTTCAAAAACCGCATTTCTATCCGTTTCTTTTTCATTTCTATCAGTTTCCCCAGCATTTTGGTCAAGCCCAGTTTAGCCCACAAAAAAGCCCGTCAGCTTTCCGATCCTGCGGGCTTAATCTGTAAAACCGTTATTGCCTCCAGGCCTTCGCCCGCATCAGTTCCTGCAAGCGCAGCCATTGGATTCATGGGCCATTCGCCAAAACCCGAAGTCGCCAACCCCACCTCACACTACTTGGCATGCCACAGCTTATTACATTTGAGCCATGCCAAGTCATCGTCAAATGCAGTTCGGCCAATTGGCACGCACATCCCATTCACCCATTGGTATTGAAGTGGCACGGGCAGTGGGCGTTTACATGTACGACCCACAGGGCAGGCACTACCTCGATCTGATATCGGGCATTGCAGTAAGCAATGTGGGGCACTGCCATCCAAAGGTTGTAGAGGCCGTGCAAGGTCAGGCTGCCAAGCACATGCACCTTATGGTGTATGGCGAATATGTTCAGACGCCACAGGTACATTATGCACAGCAACTGACCTCGCACTTGCCTCCAACACTCAATAGTGTGTACCTCGTCAATTCTGGAAGCGAGGCGGTGGAAGGTGCCATCAAATTGGCCCGCAGATACACGGGGCGCAAGCAACTTATCGGGTTCGACAAAGCCTACCATGGCAGTTCGAACGGGGCGCTGAGCCTGATGGGCGATGAATTTTTCAAATCCCCGTTCTACCCGCTACTGCCAGAAGTGGCCACCTTGCCTTGGAACGACACCGATTCTCTTGTTCAGATCACGCAAAGCACCGCAGCCGTGTTCTTAGAAACCATACAGGGCGAGGCGGGCGTACGTGTTCCAAGTACTGCTTTCATGCATGCACTACGGCAACGCTGCACCGAAATGGGCGCGCTGCTTGTGTTGGATGAGATACAATGTGGTTTTGGCCGCACGGGCAGCATGTTCGCATTCGACCAATTCGGCATTGTGCCCGATGTATTGCTGTTGGCAAAAGGAATGGGTGGTGGAATGCCCATTGGAGCTTTTGTTGCCCAAGCTGATGTGATGTCTTGCCTTAGTCGAGACCCTATTTTGGGACACATCACCACCTTTGGAGGCCACCCGGTGTCATGTGCTGCCGCATCGGCATGCCTTTCTGTCATTGACTCTGAAAATCTGGCGCAGGAAGCTGAAAGGAAGGGAAGATTATTTAGGAACCTACTCAACAACCCCAGTATCAGCGAGATACGTGGCCGCGGGCTGATGTTGGCCCTTCAACTTCGCGACAGTGCCCAGTTATTTGCCGCCATTGATCGCTGCATTGAGAACGGTGTAGTGGTAGATTGGTTCCTTTTTTGCAATAGCGCCATGCGCATTGCTCCGCCACTGACCATAAGCGATGAAGAAATAACAGAAGCATGCACCATTATCAACGAATCGATAGACCAACCAACATGAACAGATTCTTTGCCCAACTTGCCTCCACCCTATTGCTATTGTACACCGCCATTGGTGGTTTTGCACAGGACGCCAACTCACTACTTTGGAAAATAAGTGGTAAGAACCTTTCGAAACCCTCTTACCTGTTCGGTACCATACATATGCTGCCGCAGGACAAGTACTTCTTCTCCGACCCTATGCAAAAAGCACTATCGACTTCAGAAGTATTGGCGTTGGAAGCCACTATGGACATTCCGTTGGCCGAACAATTGAAGATGGCGCAGGAAATGCTGATGCCGAATGGAAAGACCTGGGCCGATTACCTTACCGCAGAGGAATATGCCATGGTGAAAGCCGCGTTTGTGGATTCGCTCGGTATTAAGGAAGCGAAGTTTGAAAAGCAGTACAATAAGATCCGCCCCATGTATGTAAGTGGTTTGGTACTTACTGAACTCATAGGCAAGATAAAGATGTACGAACAGGAACTTTCGTCCATGGCCAAAAAGGAAAAGAAACCCATTATTGGGCTCGAAACCCTTCAGGAACAGATGGACATCGTTTCTGGAATTTCCATTGAAGACCAAATAGCCGAACTGAAATCGGGCTCTGAAGACATTCTGCGCGAATACAATAAATTGCTTGATGCCTACTTGCAGCAGAACTTGGGCGAGCTTGGCAAACTGGCCACCGAATCGGAGGGATTTGACGAAATTGAACACAAGCTTCTGATTGAACGGAACCGCAAGTGGATAACCATCATCACTGAACAATTGATGAAGAATTCCACGTTTTTTGCCGTGGGAGCCATGCATTTGGTTGGCGATGAAGGTCTTATAACTCAACTTCGTAATGCCGGTTACACGGTGGAAGCGGTGGTTCAGTAGTTGCCAATGCTGAGCATGACCAGCGTGCAGGCCTCTTCCACCTGTATACCAGCGGCCATCAACATCCGTTGAAACGTGGCATTTTCTGTTCCGGGGTTGAAAATGACGCGCTTGGGATTCAACTTTAAAATTCGGTCATAGAATTCCTGTTGCCTGTCAGGGTTCAGGTAAAGCGTAACGGTATCGAAAGTGCCTGATGGCCATTCGGACGAAATGTGCACATCTGCTATCATGCCGCTTCTAACCCCGAAGGCATACACTTGGTGACCATGTTTGCGCAAACTGACCACGGCCTTGTTGGCATACCTTGACGGGTCTGGATGAGCTCCTACAACCAATGTTCGTTTCATGTTGTCCTTATTGGAAAAAGTACGGCCCGAGAACGTGAAACGTTTCGGGCCGCGATCTTGGCGGAGAGAGAGGGATTCGAACCCCCGGAGGTGTTACCCTCAACGGTTTTCAAGACCGCCGCATTCGACCGCTCTGCCATCTCTCCGAGCGCAAAAGTAATAGAATTTTCTCCGTTGGAACTGTTATTTATGGCTGCATTGTGGCGTGACAAATTTGGACGGAACAAACAGCGTTGGTTACCTTTACATGTATGAAAAACATTGTTCTGATTTTCAGTCTATTAGGAAGCCTTGTGCATGTGGTGCATGCTCAAAAATTAAGAGCTGAATTTGCATTTGCGCAATTCGATTCGCCTGATGATGGCCCGTATTTGGAGTTCTATCTGAAGCTTTTCGGCAACTCTTTGACGGCCGTGAATGACAATGACGGCCAATTTGGTGAAGTTGTGGTGGCGTATAAGTTGACGCGGTTCGGTGGTGTGGCATACGAGGACATCGCAAAAGTAACCGGTCCGAAATCTGCCAGTGGAATGCTGGATTTCATTGACCAAAAGCGCATACCGTTGAAGCTTGGGAAGCACGATTTGGAGCTACGTATCCGTGATGCCCATGCCCCTGATGAGCGTGAAGTGGTGATCAACCAAACAGTTGACGTGGACGAGAAACTGTTGAAAGTTTACCTGTCTGATCTGGAGTTGCTTCATTCCTACTCAAAAACGACAGAGCAGAACATGCTAAGCAAAGCCGGCTACGACCTTGTTCCGCTGACCAACAATTTCTTCAGCGAGGACGCAAAGAGCATTTCATTCTATTTTGAGGTGTACAACACGTTCAGGAAATTTAGTGATGAGGAGGAGTTTCTGGTGAACATGTTCATTGAGAATGCGGATGATGGTAGCGTGGTGAACGGACTTCGCAAGTTCGTGAAGAAGAAAGGTGCGAAGGTGGTTCCGGTGATCCATTCGTTTCCGTTGGATAATGTAGGAAGCGGAAACTACACGCTGATAGTGGAGGCACGCGACCAAAAGAATGAATTGCTCGATCGCAAAACGATGTTCTTTCAACGAAGCAATACAATTAGTAGAGCATTGCCTGCTTTGGACGAGCCGACCACAGATGAAACGATGCAAGACATTTCGGAAACGTGGGTTGCTCAGTACAACCGCCCCGAAGATCTGGAGCAGTATGTCCGTTGCTTGCATCCCATTTCCAATCAGGATGAAATTCAGTATGTGAACCGGAGGATCAACTACAATGACCCGGAAATGATGAAGCGATTCATGTACAATTTCTGGAAAAAGCGTAATGCTGACGATCCGGAATCGGCTTGGAAGGCTTACTGGAAAGAGGTGGAAAAAGTGAATGCCAACTATTCTACAAACCTTTTGAAGGGATACGACACGGACCGCGGAAGAGTATACCTACAGTATGGCGCACCCAATACGATATCGCCAAACTATTTTGAACCGAACACATATCCTTACGAGATCTGGCATTATTACACACTTCAGGATCACATAAGCGCGCCACAGAGCAATCGCAAGTTCATTTTTGCGAATATCGATTCGGGCATTGGTGACTTTAAACTGATCCATTCGGATGCAGACAACGAGATCACCAACAGGCGATGGAATTACGACCTGCACAAGCGCAACAACGCTTTGATAAACTTGGATGACGAATCGGTGAATCCACAGTATGGTGGCCGATCTGAGGACTTTTACCGCAATCCTTACTGAGGTTGCCCGCTGAAAATTGAGCAATTTCGCCAACTATGCGTGTTGCGGTTGTCATTCTTAATTGGAACGGGAAGAAATTCCTGGAAAAGTTCCTTCCTAGTGTGATCAAGCACAGCTCGCAAGCCACTATTTATGTAGTTGACAACGCCAGTTCGGATGAGTCTGAGTCATTTGTCCAATCAACATTTCCTGAGGTAAAAACAATCCAGAACGGAGCGAACATTGGATTTGCCGGAGGATACAATGAAGGTCTGAAGAACCTGACCGAAGACGTTTTTGTGCTCCTCAATTCTGATGTAGAGGTTTCTAAAAATTGGCTCAAACCTGTTATTGAACTGTTCGAAACCGACCATAACATAGGAGCAGTGCAACCCAAGATACTGCAATATGCCAACAAGACGAAGTTCGAATATGCGGGCGCTGGTGGCGGTTATATAGATAAGTATGGGTTTCCGTTCTGCCGTGGGCGCATGTTTGAAACAGTTGAAATGGACCAAAGTCAATATGATGATGCCCGCGAGGTTTTTTGGGCTACGGGTGCATGCATGTTCGTTCGGTCATCGGTGTATAAGCAATTGGATGGGCTCGATGCCGATTTCTTTGCGCATATGGAAGAGATCGATCTGTGCTGGCGAATGAAACGCGCTGGATACAAGGTAATGGTTGAGCCCAAATCGGTTGTTTACCACGTTGGTGGAGGCACCCTTTCGCGTTCGAATCCGTGGAAAACGTTTTTGAATTTCAGGAACGGACTGGAGCTATTGACCAAGAACCTTCCGAAGAATGAACTCTGGATCACGCTTTTCATCCGCATGTGTTTGGATGGGGTGGCCGCGATCAAATTTCTGGTTTCGGGTCACCCGAAGGATTTTCTGGCCGTTTTTCGTGCGCATATGGCATTTTACGGAAGGCTGAAAGTCACTCTTTCAAAGCGAATCGGGAATTACAAGAAGGTGACAGAAATTTATCGAAGAAGCATCGTTTGGGACTACTTCGTTGGTGGCAGGAAAACCTTCGATTCTCTCAGGAAAGACACTTTTTCATAGCAGAAACAGCCAGTCGGTACGAGTCTTCTCCAAAACCGACAATGCTACCAATACAAACTGCTGAAAGAAATGAATTGTGTCTGAACTCCTCTCTGGCGGCAATGTTTGACATGTGCACTTCAACACACGGTACTGTAACCGAGGAAATAGCATCGCGAATGGCCACGGATGTGTGCGTGTAGCCGCCAGCATTTATGATGACAGCATCGAAAACACCATCGGCTTTCTGAATGGCATCGATCAATTCGCCTTCAATATTGCTTTGAAAATAGTGCAACTCATCCTGGGGGTAAGCACTGCGCAGGTCGGTCAGAATATCATCAAACGTTCGAATGCCATAGATCTCGGGCTGGCGTTTTCCCAATAGATTCAAATTCGGGCCGTTGATAATCTGAATTTTCACTTCGGTAAGTATTCGGGTTGAAGATATAATTTCGAGCATGAACTGGAACCGTGCCATAACAGGTTTCCGATCGTATCTGCAATTGGAACGATCGCTTTCGGCCAATACGGTTGAAGCCTATCTGCGTGATGTGAATCATTTGCGGGAGTTTATTTCTTCAGAATTCGGAGACATCAGCCCGGTCCAGGTCACTCCTATCCAACTGAGATCTTTTGTGCAACGCGTGGCAGAAATCGGACTGAGTGCCACGACCCAAAGTCGAATGGTTAGCGGCATACGATCATTCTACAAGTATCTGCTGCTTGAAGACCGTATCGAAATAGATCCCAGCCATCTGCTGGAAACCCCGAAAATAGGCCGCAAGCTGCCCGACACACTTGAGCAGGATGAGATTGCAAAGCTGATAGAGAGCATTGACCTGAGCACGGCCGAAGGTGAGCGTAACCGCGCCATTCTGGAGACACTTTACGGTTCCGGTCTTCGTGTATCAGAATTGGTCAATCTGAAGATCAGCCATATTTACTTCAACGAAGGTTTCATGCGCATTTTGGGCAAAGGAAGCAAGGAACGCCTCGTTCCATTGGGAGGCTTGGCAGCCAAGCGTATTCAGTCGTATTTGAAGGAGATACGAATTCACGCTCCCATTCAAAAAGGTGAAGAGGACATCGTTTTTCTGAATAATCGTGGCAAACGGTTGACGCGCGTAATGATCTTTTACATCATTAAGAAAACTGTCGATAACGCAGGTATCAAGAAGAATATCAGTCCGCACACCATGCGTCACAGTTTTGCCACGCACCTTATTGAGGGTGGTGCCGACCTTCGGGCTGTTCAGGAAATGTTAGGTCACGAGTCGATCACTACGACAGAGATCTACACGCACCTTGACCGTGATTACCTAAGGTCGAATATCATTCAATTTCACCCTAGAGAGAAAAAGGAACGTCAGTAGTGGTAAGTTCTTCTGGTGAAACGCACATTACCGGAACACGACTGTGATTGACCACCTGCTGGGCGAATGGCCCCATTAGGAAACCAGTGAGATTGTATTCCTGCTCGGTCATGATCACAATGAGGTCACCGCCTTTAGACTCACAGTAATTCATGGTCATAGTGGCCAGATTGCTACCTGAAAGCGTGTTGTGGGTGTAAGGTACCCCTTCTTTATCGAGAACCTCTGTGACCTGTTTCAGTTTTTTATCAAATTCGAAACGGATCTCAGGCGTGTCATCTGTTATGAGCATACCGATATGAAGTGTTGAACCGTATTTCTTGGCCAATGCCATGGCATGACGCACCTTTTGACGTGATTCGTTGGTGGCATCGATGGGAACGATGATGTTCTTAAAGCCGAGACCTTTGGTTGCTTCTTGAATGGTAAGCACCGGGCATGGAGACTGGGTTACCACTTTGAACGCATTGCTTCCAACGAAGAACTCCGCCCAGCCAGAAACACCATGGGTTCCCATTACAACCATGTCGGCACCTTCTTCCTGACATGCATTCACGATCTCTTCGTATATCCGCCCGCTTCTGATGGAATGTGAAACCTTGACTCCGGAACGTGCCTTGAGGTTGTGCGCTTCTTGTTGTAAATGAAGTTGCGCCTGCTCCTTTTCATCGTATTCTGTCTTCTTACTTGGGGCAAAAACGCCAGCGTATGCACCGGTTTCAAGCACATGGACCAACGCTATCTCGGCTTGGAATTTCTTCGCCAGATCCACAGCATGGTTCATTGCTACATTGCCCGCTTCAGAAAAATCGATGGGTACTAATATCTTTTGGATGCTAAAATCGCGAAACATGACGAGTGAGTTTAGGTGTTGTTAAGTTAATCAAATATCAGTAAGGAACGAACGAAGTGGTATCCTTTTTCGGTGAAGGGATGATACTTAAAACAGGAATATCGGAACCGTTGATGATCCCTTGGGCCGCAGAGCCAATGAAGAAATCGGTGAAATCGGTCTCCTGTTGGGTCATTATCATAATAAGGTCACCCTTACACTTGTTCGAGTAATCGATGATGCTGTCAGCCAAGGTGCTATCGCCTTTCGTATCTCTAACGATCTCTGCCGTACACACCACGCCATGTTCTTCAATGAACTTCTTGACCTGATCCAACTGACGTGTAAGTCTGTTCACAACGAACTCATCGTTTGTCATAAGAACTGAAACTACACGCACAATAGAACCGAAACGTTTGGCGAATTCAATCGCCTTAGCCACTTTCTCACGTGTTTCCTTGGTAAGGTCCAACGGCAATACAATATTCTGGCATCCTTTGCGGTGGTGTTTACCTTTGATGGTAATGACCGGTTTGTGCGATTCTCTGACCACTCGCAATGCATTGGATCCGATGAATTTCTTCTTCAAGGTGGGTGTTCCAGCCGTTCCCATTACAATGAACTGAGCATCAAGTACATCGGCCGTATTTGCCACTTGTTCATAAACCTTGCCGTAAACCTGAATACCCTTCAATTCCACACCCAGTTCCTCTGACTTTCCCTTCAGAAAATCACTCAGTTTGGCCTTGGCACGTTTGTCCATTTCAGCCGTATCCGAATCATCGAAAAGCTTACTTAGAAAATCTTCACCGATCACGTTAAGAACATGAATCTCTGAATGAAAAACCTTAGAAAGACTAACCGCCTGTTCCAATGCGATGATAGATTGTTCGGAATAGTCTACCGGAACGAGAATGACCCCTGGTTTGTCTTGATTATTCATAGTTTTGGATTTGCGCGCGCAAAGGTAAAAATTATGGTATGGAACGTATTCCAGAATCGGAGTTGATTTTGAATGAAGATGGTAGCATTTACCATCTGAAATTGAGGCCGGAGAATATTGCCGACACCATTATTCTGGTTGGCGATCAGGGCCGTGTCGGAAAAATATCGAAGTACTTCGATGCTTTGGAATACAGCGGTCAGAACCGTGAATTCCTCACGCACACTGGTCGTTTAGGCGGTAAGCGCCTTACGGTTCTTTCAACCGGTATAGGAACAGACAATATTGACATTGTGCTTAACGAGTTGGATGCACTTGTCAACATCGACTTGAACAACCGGATTCCTCGGACCGAACTGAAGAAACTGAACCTCATTCGTTTAGGAACCAGCGGTTCGTTGCAGGAAGACATTCCTGTGGACAGTTTCATGCTTTCAACCCACGGCATCGGTTTTGACGGTCTGCTCAACTTCTACGAGAAGCGGGCCGAGGTGGAAGACTCCGAATTGACCGAGGCATTCATAAAGCAAACTCAGTGGCGCGAAGAATTTCCTCGACCGTACATCGTTTCCGGATCTGCTGAACTTTTCGAATTATTGAATGAAGGAGCTTTCACTGGAATTACGGCAACGGCCAATGGATTCTATGGACCGCAAGGCCGTCAGCTAAGGTTGAAGGCCACGGTTCCTGACTTGAATGAGAAATTGAACCGTTTCAGCCACAATGGTCATCGCGTCACCAATTTCGAGATGGAAACCTCTGCCCTTTTCGGACTTGGAAAAGCGCTTGGGCACGAATGCGCCACTATTTGTGCCATCATTGCCAATCGGTTCAGGCGCGAATACAGCAAGGACCATGACCAAGCGGTGAACAACCTTATCCGACATTTGTTGGACAAGTTGACCTGAAATAATGCGGATAGGAATTGTTTGTTACCCCACTTTTGGTGGAAGCGGTGTTGTGGCCACAGAGCTTGGTAAGGAATTGGCACTTAAAGGCCATCAGGTTCACTTCATAACATACGACCTACCTGTTCGGTTTGACCGTTTTCTTTCGAACCTGCACTACCATGAGGTACGCGTAAGCGATTATCCATTGTTCGATTACCAACCTTACGAATTGGTGTTGGCGAGCCGAATTGTGGATGTGGTGAAACACGAAGGGTTGGATCTGCTTCATGTACATTATGCCATTCCACATGCTTCAGCAGCTTATTTGGCTCGTGAGATTCTGAAGACCGAAGGAATTTACGTTCCATTTGTAACCACGCTACACGGAACGGACATAACGCTGGTTGGGAAAGACGCTTCGTTTGAACCTGTTATCACGTTTGCCATCAATCGTTCAGATGCCGTTACGGCCGTTTCCGAAAGTTTGAAGACCGATACGCTGGCGCACTTCAAGATCAATCGTGAGGTTGAAGTGATTCCAAACTTCATTGACCTGAGTCGATATGCGGGTTGTAGCACGGAAGGCGTATTGAAAGCCTTTGCACCAAAAGGCGAGCGCATTCTGCTTCATGCTTCCAATTTCCGCCCAGTGAAACGTGTTGAAGATGTGGTTGAGGTGTTCGACAAAATCAGAAAAGAGATTCCTTCGAAACTTTTGCTTGCAGGAGACGGACCTGACCGACCGAAGATAGAAGCACTTTGTCGAAAGTTGGGTACTTGTCAGGATGTACATTTTCTGGGAAAGATCAAGAATATCGAAGAGGTTTACTCTGTGGCCGACCTATTCTTGCTGCCGTCAGAAACAGAAAGTTTCGGACTTGCGGCACTGGAAGCAATGGCTTCAAGCGTTCCAGTCATCTCTTCGAATACAGGTGGAATACCGGAGATCAACATTCATGGCCAAACCGGGTTTCTGAGCAACGTTGGCGATGTTGATGATATGGCCATCAATGCAATCCGCTTGCTGAAAGATGATGCTTTGATGGCAAAATTCAAGGAGGCTGCTTATCAAAAAGCCAAGGAATTCAGTGAGGACAGAATCATACCGCTTTACGAAGATCTTTACGAACGCGTGCTTAGCAGCGTTCCCGTCAAATGACGGTCCAGAACATTCGAATTCCGAACAGGATGAGCAGCGCTCCTATAACTTGGTAGGTACGCAGCAGTAAATTCGGTTGTATGAACCGTTTGATGCGATGCGCAAATAGAACTTTCAGAGTATCTGTGGTAAGTATGGCCAACAGCGCAGCCAACAGGAAAATACGCAGATCAGTGCCAAAACCGAACTTTCCCTGTGCATGGCCAATGACGCCAATCCAAACCAGAAACACGAACGGATTGACGAAATTGACCACGAATCCCTTCAGGAAAAAGGCCGTGTGGTGGCCCGCATGAAGCTTCAATTCAATATCTGTAGCAATCGTTGGCCGAAGGAGATACTTTAGACCTAGAATGAAAAGCACGGCTGCTCCAACAACGCCTAGCCAAAACTGATTGGATTCATCCTTGAAAAACGGCACAGCACCTAACGTACAGAGAGACACACAAACCACATCGCTTACGAAAATGCCAAGGGCGACCATGAATCCTGCCAACCGACCATAGGTCAGCGTGCTTTTCAGAAGCGTGAAGAATACTGGCCCCAGAAAGACAACCATCGCCAGCCCGACCAGATACCCTTCTAAGAATGCCATCTCAAATTTGGGCCAATAGTCACCTCCTAATTACTTATTGGCGGAATCAGAAATCAAGTAGCCGACAATCTGTTCAATCTCAGCATCTGCGAGCATCTCTCCTGAATAGTGATGCTGGAGACCAATGCTTGTATTCTTACCAGTTTCACCTCGTAGGATATTGTATACCGACCGATAATTGTCCTTCGACAGGTCGGATTTTATCTTTTTCATTCGATCTGGAGAAAACTCTTCAATTTTCCCAGACCCATGACAATGAGAACATGTGGATTCGAACAAGTACTTTCCGGATTGTGAATCGTCCGTTCGCCCTAACTTTCTTTCTTTACGTGCTATCGGTTCGACTTTCGTATGAGGCAGTTTGTGAAGGTACCTTAGACCTACAACTGACAACATTTTCTTATTCGGTTCACCTCTACCATAAGCACCGGCAACCAAGGCACTGTAACCGTCTGGCATTTTGAGGTCTGAAAGTTCCAAACCCAATGTCTTGAAATAGTTGATCAGCATGTCAGACTCCAGATCCGTCAGTTCAACTCTGTTGGCTCCGCCATTCTTAACAGCACAAAACTTCACCGCGTGCTTCAAATTGGCACGAGCTTCAAATCCTAAGAAATCATAACCATCATAAAGAGTTCCATTAAACCAAGATTCACGATTGACCACTCCTTTCATGGTGCTACCAACAAACCGATTTTTACGGTTTGTTCGAGAATGGTCTGCCCTTTTCTCAACCGAGTTGAACAAAAGCGTATCAACATCGGTCTCCACGCTATGACAATCGCCACATTGTAGCTTGGTCATTACAGGACGCGACCACGTATTATCAGCGTTCATGTATTTACCTGTAAAGAACAACTGTAAACCCTGTCTTGCTAAGACAGTATCTTCTTTAGCCAAGTAATGTTCTTTCTGCGGTTCACCAAACACCACCATGAGATCATCTACGCGCAGTTCCAAATCGCCTGGTTCATTCATGGCTTTGAACCCTAACATGGCAATGGAAGACACTATAATGGAGAATATGACTGCTTTCATCTCTATAACACTTGAATGATCAATAGTTAGGTGAGCCTGAATTCGCTCCTGCTCGAACTTTCAAGTGGCTAATTTACCACTTCAATCCTTGAAAGGTCTGCGCTGCACCCATTCTTTTGGTCGAATGTTCTGAATGAACCGCTTCACAATTGAATTTGTGATGGGATTGAGGTGTTTGACCATCAACTGATAATTGACCGGTTCTGCACCCATGGTACTTTTTATCTCCATGGCCGTCCGTGCCAGATCAATGCTCTTTGCGCCATCGGCAATGGCATCGCAAAGCAGGTGATATAGTATATTCTGGTAAAGCGCACAATCGCGATTGAAATCGTAATCGAGCCCTACAAAACTGGCGTAGTTATGACCAATACCTTTGATGTACGAGTAGAACCCGACCAATTTTTCTTCAGCGAAATAGGCTTTCACCACAAAACGGTCTGCCAAAGCTGCCTTCAAATCAATGAAATAGCGCGGATGAATGCTGACCATGTGAAAATCGGCTCCGCTTTCCACATTCTTGAAAAGCTGCATGATCGTATCGTTGTGCTGCTGAATGTCAGACTCGTTGAATTCGCGGATCTGAAGCTGCTCCGATTTTTTGCATGCTGCCTTGGCCCGAACACGATACTTGCTTGAAAAATCTTCCAACACATCATCGAAATTCTTCCAGTTGTCTCTGATGTATGAAACCATGTTCGGCTGCACTGCAAAAGAGGTGAAATCGGGGTCGACACGCTGCATTTCTGCTTCCAATTCCAACGAAATATCCTTGATGAGCACGCCACGGATCTTCTTGCCCGACCGATTTGATTCTACGATCTTCCGATAAGCAGCATCGGTTATCCAAGCCTGTTCGGTCAATGTTACTTGTGGTGAGAAATAAGCTCCGTGCGGACCAGATTGAAGCAAATTTCCATTGATCAACAATCGAACCTTTACACTTTCGAGGCCTGAGGCGATCACGCCTTTCGCTTTTAAGAAGAACGAATTCGTATCTCCAACCTTCTCAGTATCAACGTTCTTATCAACGTTGGTGATGTGCACATCGGTCTCCTGAAAATACAGAATGGCAATAGGCTCTTCCTGCCTATAAGCGACCACATAATGAAAGCACATTCCCTTGTAAGGATGCTGTTCCAACGCGGCCAAATAAGGTGCCGACAGCAGGAAATTGCCACTTTCTTGAAACAACTTGCTCCAGTGATTCGCGGGCACATCGAAGGCAGAAATAAAATGCGCCAGACTGATTCCAGCGTCAGAGCCCGAACCTTCGCATTGTTTACGAAGTCCTCCAATACGATCCCTGATGAAGTCTAATGAGATGGCCACAGGCAGTGTTTACGATTGTTTTTCAGGCGTGGTTGAACCAAGCATCAATTCCCTTACATACTTGATGGGTGCAGAACCGAAGGAGAGGAATTTCTCGTGAAAGGACTTAAGGTCGAATGCACTTCCCTCCTTCTCTTTCAGTTCATTCCGCAGCTCCATTATTTCGTAGAAACCAGTGAAGTAACTGCAAAGCTGCACTTGCGAAAGCGTTGCTCTGCGCCATTTTCCTTTTGCTTCGGCCTCTTGCTGAAACGCCTGATTGACAAGCAGATCCAACGCTTGCTGCTCGGTCATTCCATTCACATGTATCGAGTAATCCAAAATGGTGTTACAGACGGTTCTCAGGTTCCATTTGTAGTACATCAACCACATTTCTGGCGAATTGTTGCCGTATCCCTCTTCCAGCATCATGCGTTCGGTGTAAACGGCCCAACCTTCTATCATGGCACCGTTACCGAAAATACTCTTGATCAAACTTGGCGATTCGTTTGCGTAAACCAATTGCGCGTAATGTCCTGGAATGGCTTCGTGAATATTCAGAATTTGAAGAATGTAGGCGTTGTATTCCCGAAGATAGCTCTCGGCCTGCTCTTCCGAGTAGTTGTCCAATGAACCGACATTATAATAGGTGTCACCGAATTTGTCGTACGGCCCAGGTGCCGAAATGGAGGCCCCGGCAACGCCAGCCATGTAGGCGGGTTCACGCCTTACAACCAACGGTTTGTTCGGGTCGAGATACAACAAATTGTGGTCCTTGACAAAAGCTGTCAACTCAGGGATCTGCTTTTCAATAGACGACTGAAAGCTATCGCGATGAACGTGTTGCAGCGAGAGTCGATCGATCATTTGGCGAATGGCGATCAAAGGTTCTGAGGGAATTTCTTTTCCTTCGAAGTACTTCGGCCAAAGCTGTTGGGTCAGTTCCAGCATTTTTCCGTGAAGCTCCTGTTTGGTGCTGGTAGCCTTTTCGAAAACCTCTTCTGCCGAATAAGTTGAAACGATATCGTGACCGAATTTCTGTTCGAACAGTTCCTTTCCGATCCTGAAATCGCGTGAATGATCGGCCAACGTTGGCGTTACCTCATCCTTCAGAAAATCGATATAATCCTGGACAGCCATTTTGGCCAACTCGATGTTCGTCAGAATGTTCTCCTTCTCTTCGTGACTCAGGTCTGATGCATGGACGCTATCGATCAACGAAGTTCCGAAAACCTCCATCGCACCTTCGTTCTGCGAAATGGCCAAAGCCGTATGCTCCTTCGTTGGATCCTTGATGTTCTGTTTGGCGGCTGCGTAATAATCCTCAACTGCTTCCATGCGCTTTGACATGGATCGTAAACGTGTTTCCAAAGGGGCGTAACGTCCGTTTATCATTTCACCGAAAACGCCACCCACGTTGTAAGCTGCAGGGTTCCACTCCCACGAGCGGAAATTTTCCGTGTACCAGATGGAAGCGTTCAGCTGATCGCGCATCATCAGCCAATCGGTGTAATCAGCAGGCGTCAGTTTCGATACATCGAACGCATTAAGCGAATCGAGGTACCACTTGCAGAATGCAACGCTCTGGCTTCGCGAAGACTCATTGGGCACTGTCAGCACCGAATCAAGTGCGTGGTAACCCTGACTGGAAGCCCATTCCGGATTCTGACTCCAGAAAGCGACCAAAAATCGGTCTTTGAATCTTGCAAAATCGGCCACGGTGCTGTCTTGTTTGGCTCCGCAGGAAGCCAGAATTGCCACCAACAGAAGAATTGTAGTTTGTCTCATGGTTGAACGTTGCTCAAAGATACCTTTTACCCGTGTTCTCGGATATGCGAGATTTCCGCTTCCGATCGGTTCGGTTGGATAACTTTGTGACGATGCGGCTCCTTGCTCCACTTGTCTTCTTACTGATTCCATTGGTGTCCTTGGCTCAGGATGACGAATACTATGCGCCAGAGAAGACACGGCAAACGATGACCACGGAGCTGAAGGACCTACATCGTTGGGGACCGAAACTTGGTTTGGAAGCGAACGTTTCCATCGGTTATTCGCATTTCTATGCACCCAGCACCATTTCAGGGGCTTTTTACAAACAAACTGGCGGTTTTGGCTACGACCTTGGTCTTGGCCTTCGCATTCGAATTCGACATAAATTGGCTATCGCCACTGGCTTCAATTTCTCGGGGCGAGGTTACAACATCGGTTTTCCAGCCTATGCGGAAATTGACACAGGAGGCGGAGCGCTCGTACTGGAGTTTGATGTGTATGAGAAAGCACAGATCAACTACTTGGGCTTTTACATCAAACCACTTATAGAACTCAGTCGAAAGTTCCATCTTGGCATTCTGTTCCATCCCATGTGGCAGATCAGGTACAGAGGTCGATCCACTCAGACGATCACCTCTCCTCCGCCCTACTCGGGTTCTGTAGGTACGCTGGTCGATGAATCTTCACTGTATCTCGTTGAGAAACAATTCGAACTCGGATTGGAATTTGCCTACAAGTGGGTCATTTCACCAGAAATGATCCTGAAGCCGCACATCGGCCTCAACTTTGCCGTTACACCCATCTTCCATACCGGTGCAGAATTGCCGACTCCGTTCGGTGGCTGGGAACAGAATCCATCGTTCATGACACTCCGTTTCGGGGTCATTTTCGAAACAGGGCTTTGGCTCGACAAGCTGAAAGCAAATTCCTTAAGGTAGCGGTAACCTCAACATCGGTTCTGATTTTCAACTGGTTAGCGTAATTTTATACGCCAAAGGTTTCGCGCAAGAAAAACATAACCAAATGCGAAATTCTTCGTCAAAGCACTGAATGTTCCCGTTCAAGCAAAACGACAGGCAGCACTTGAGCGACACCGAACTGGTGGAACGTTATCGATTCTCCTACGATAACAGCTACATCGGTGACCTTTTCCAACGCTATTCGCACATGCTTTTCGGGGTGGCCATGAACTACCTGAACGATGAGGAACGTGCCAAAGATGCCGTGATGGAAGTGTTTGAAAAAGTGCTTCAGGAACTCAAACGGCACAACGTGGAGAATTTCAGGACCTGGGTTTACAGCGTCACGAAGAATCACTGCCTCATGTCCATTAGAAAGGACAAGACCATTGAATCGAAACACGAAGGTTTCAGTTACATGGCACAGCAGATTATGGAATCGGACGAGCCTGCGCATCTGAACGGTGGATCAGAGCAGGAAATGGATCAACGACTTTACACCGCCATTGATTCGCTGAAGGACGAACAACGACAGTGTATCAAACTATTCTACTTTGAGCATCGGTCTTACGAAGAGATAGAATCTATGACGGGATTGACCTACAAGGAAGTGAAAAGCCATCTGCAGAATGGGAAGCGGAACCTCAGAATACAGTTGACACAGCATAATGAGTAGCTCCATCTATATAAAGGATTCCTTTGGCAACCGTATACCGTTGCTTGACGCGTATGGCAACATTTCGTTCGAAGTGGTCATGCTTTATTCGGAAGACAAGCTTTCGGCAGAAGACCGCAAAGTGGTGGAAGCTCTTGCGCAGGAAGACGAAATGACCCGCGATGTATTGGCCGGTTATGCCAAAACCGGAAACTCGGCCAAAACCTATCAGCATATCAATCAATTGGGCACACTGATCGAAGAACGTACAGGTGCCGACCGCGTTTCATACACTCCTAGTTCTGAATCGGGGTTCGACCTTCGCAGAATTGCAGCTGGAGTTGCCGTTCTACTTGTACTTGGAACCGCCACTTACTTCATTGCGCAGCAATTCAATGAAAACGAGTTGGCGGATAACGAACAAATAGACTCGCAGGAAGCACTGTTTCAACTCGAAATGGAATCCGACCAAACTGAGGAGGTTGCTGGTGCCATCACCTCCGATTCAAGAGGATTCAAAGATGGATCTAAAGGTTCGGCAGAAATCGAATCGCGGTCTACTGCCACGGAACAGGTTCAAGAAAAGAAGGCGTTGGATCTGGAATCTGCTGCGTCTGATCTCAAAAAAGTAGAGCAACGTGAGGAACCCACACAGAAAAACATACCGGTAGGAACAGTTGCATCGGGGGCAGATAAAGTGCCATCAAGAGGCGAAGTCGGGGCAGTAACAACAGTCACTACAGTTCAAAGCGGAAAGGCGAAATCGGAGTTGATGAGTTCAGATGATGTGCTAGATCTGAAACGTGACCGGGAATCTAGCATCACTAGAGAACAAGAGAGTAAAAACAGACAGACTTCGGTACCTGCCGCACAAGAAGACATGGCCACAAATACAAGTCGTGTTCAATCAGCGAGTGATGATGAAATGAACTTGGATAATGGACCTGCCAAGTACCCAGGCGGTGATATGGCCATGTATAAGTTCATTGAGAAGAAGAAGAACTACACCGAAGCTATGAAAGCCCAGAAGATCAGCGGAAAAGTGACCATCAACTTCGAGATAGATGAGAATGGCCGGGTACAGAACGCTACTGTTGTTAACGGCATCAATGGCTTGGCTGACGAAGATGCATTGCGTGTGGTTCGATCGATGCCCAAATGGAAACCGGCCACTGAGAATGGCGTAGCTGTGCCTTCCAACAAAACTGTAATAGTCCGCTACGGAGAATAAATTATCGGTCAGCGTCTGATGACGTGTACGACACCGTTGTAAACATGGCGGTCGAGATCGGCCTCTTCCCTGAATGTGATCTGGTAAACGTACGTGCCAACCGGAACAACTTCCAGTGATTCCATGTGCCGACCATCCCACTTCTTTTGGAACAATCCGGTTTGCCAAACCAATTTGCCCCAACGGTCGAAAATGAACATATCGTAGCTTTCTTCATCAATACCAACACCTTGCGGATAGAAATAGTCATTATGACCATCCATTGTTGAAGAAGACAAGCCTGGCGTAAATGCATTTGGTATGTAGATCGCCAAAAGTGGGTCAATGTTCACGTACTGGTAAGCCGTATCATAGCAGTAACCATTGGAAGCCAACAACTGGACGAGGTAGTTGCCGGCTTTACCGAAGTAATGACGTGGGTCTTCTTCGTTTGAATAATCGCCATCTCCAAAGCTCCAAATCCACTGCGTGGTCCCAATTGAATTGTTGATGAACTGAACCTCCTGATCGATCTCATTCTCCCCTTCCAACACGTATTCGAAAGCAGAGGTCGGGTAAGGCAGATCGTCTTGCACTTGCACCGTGGTCGAATCTTCACATCCATTGGCGTCCGTTACCACTACGTCATACGATCCGGCATATAGGTCATAATGAACCGAACCGTTGATCCCATCGTGCCGCCACTCGAAAGTGTATGGCGGTGTTCCCATCTGCACTTCCAAAACCGCAGCACCATGACCTTGACCACACGTATCGGTTAGGTAACTTGGGCTGAGTACCATCCCAGGCGGATCAATGAGGTTGAACGATTCTTGAAGAGTGCATCCGTTGGCATCGGTAACGGTGGCCGTGTAGAAACCTGCCGCCAAATTGGTTGCCGTGTTTCCAACTTGACCGTTCGGGTCGTCCCACGCAACAGGCTGATAAGGAGACGTACCACCTGAGATCTGAAGGACCTGAATAGAACCAGTGCTTGATTGATAGCACAACACTTGATTTACGGCAGTTTCGATGTCTAATGCAGCGGGTTCGAAGAGTTCTACGGCATCTACTGTTTCGCAGCCATTGGCATCTGTTACCCGAACGAAGTAAATACCTGCATCAAGCCCTGTGAAGTTGTACGGAACAGCTGATTGGCCATTCGACACCGCTGCACCATAAACGTCCGTCAGTTCGTACTGATACGGTGCCAAACCATTCTGTGTGACCAATATTTCGCCATCTGCATTATGATAGCAGTTCAGATCCTGCGGAATGAGATCGAGAATAAGCGGTTGATTAGGCTGCGTAACAGCAATGGTAGTAGCGTTCATACAGCCGATGGCGTCCAAAACCACCACATTGTAGGTTCCGGCTACAAGGCCGTTGATGGTTTCTACACCCAAACTCGCAGGATTTTCACTTATCGGATTATTGAAAGCATCCGTCCAAACCACACCGTACGGAGAGATACCATTTGAAACAGTGAGGGTGGCGCTACCATCGTCACCGGCAAAACAGATATTGTCGACAATATTGAAATTGAAAACGAGCCCCAAACCATCAGGCACCACATAATCTACAGTAACCGTACAACTGTGCGCATCAGTGACGGTTACACTGTAGTTTCCGGTAGGCAACGCATTCGGATTTACTGCTCCCCAACTTGTGTTATATGGCGGTGTGCCACCGGCAATATTGGTAGTGGCAGTTCCGTTGGCCAGACCAGGGCAAGAGGTTGCCACCACATCGACCGTAACTACAAGATCGGCAGGTTCCGCAACGGTTACATCACCCGTAAAACCACAGCCGTTGTTGTCGGTTACGGTTCCTGTATACACGCCCGGGCAGAGACCAACCAAATTTGAACCGTTGGCTCCGTTACTCCACAAGTAAGTTAACGGAAGTGCCCCACCGTTGGCGTTTATCGTTGCCGTTCCATCGCATGCTCCATAGCACGTAACGTCAGTTGACGAGAAGGTTCCAGTAGGGCCCGGATTGACCGTTACTTGCAGCGTGGTCTGCGCCAAACAGCCATCAGCAGATGCAACTCCCAATATCACAGGAAAAGTACCGGCACTGGGAAACGTGTAACTGGCATCCTGCGAAAGAACAGGAACTCCATTTCCAAAATCCCAAGCGCTGCCAGCAATAGAACCGATCGTAATGGTGCTGGTGTTGGTGAAATCGGTTGGATTTCCTTGACAGACCGTGGTGAATGTGAAATCGGCCACTGGTGAAGGAAGCACAACCACGTTATGTGTCTCTACCGGTGAAGTGCAGCCATTCTCGGTTACCTGAAGTGTGACGTTGTACGTTCCTGAAGCCGCCCACGCCACTTGATAAGGTCCTTGACCTGAGCCGCTGAGAACGGTACCAGCACCGAAATTCCAGTTGTAAGTGGCATTGGCCGCTGCTGAACCTAAATATGTGATGGTGGCAGGATCACCTATGCAGATATCCGGCCCAGCATCGAAATCGGCATCGGCACCGGGAAGAATATCAACCGTAACCGTTTCCTGAGCTGAGCACATGTAGCGGTCTACAACACCTACGTCATATGAAGTGGTTGTGGCAGGTGTTACGGTAATGGCAGCGGTCAATTCATTGGTTGACCATGCATATTGATAAGGTTGCGATCCAAGTAATGTTGAAGCCGTGAGCGTTACGGGATTTCCTGCGCATACGTTATTGGCACTTGCCGTTACCGTAATTTCCGGACATAGATTGACCTCAATGACCGAAATACTGTTGTCGGCACAACTGAGGTCGTTCCACTGACCATTGGAATAGATCTGAACGCATTGTTCGCCATTCTGGCAATCGTAGTCGCAGCCACCAAGCCAATCGGTGTCGCCATAACCGTTGTTGTTGGGTTCGCCCCCTGCCCAATTCTGGTAAATGTTCGGATCGCCATTGTTCGGTACAAAAGCGCCTGTTGTACCATCGCTGGCGAAGAAGGTGTTGGCTCCTGCTCCAGAGCGTTGAACTCCGATCCAAATGGTGGCACCACTGTAAGCACTGGCATTAAGGGCTGCCACCACGTTTGCATTCTCGGCTGCATCGTTCATCCATACTAAGTTGGCGCCCAAAGCCGCAGCTGCTGCCTGCGCGTTCCCTGCAGGCATCGAATTTGGATTGACGAAATACATACTGCAAGGCTGACCTTGCACATTCAATGGAACGTAACCTGCACCTGTAAACGTATTGGTGATCAATTGAATGTCACATGTGGGAGACTGCGCGAAGGAAAGTGAGACAGGAAGAACAACAGATGCTGCTCCGATGATGATGCAAAAAAATCTCAAGACCATTTTGTGTGTTGCACTTGATTTGGGGTGTACAGTGAACAAGGGTTGAATTACGGCATTTGCCATCGGAAGCATACAGCGCTCAACTTACAAGTTTTCAACACAAAGACGGGATGAACAGACGAGAGTTGTCTGTTCAACGATCATTCTCTGATCACATTGACCCAGCCCTTGTAAACGTGGCGGTCGAGGTCGGCATATTCTCTGAATTTAACCATCCAAACATAGGTGCCAACGGGAACGGGCTTGAGCGAACGCATGTCAGTGCCGTTCCATTTCTTGTTGTAGTTGGAGGTCTGCCAGATCAATTCTCCCCAACGATTGTAGATGAACATGTCATAGCTTTCCTCTTCTATGCCTTCGCCCACTGGAGCGAACGTATCGTTCTTGCCGTCAATTCCTGGAGTGAAGGAATTCGGTGCATAAAGTCTCAGAAGCGGGTCTATATTGACATACTGATAGGCGGTATCCTCGCAGAATCCGTTGGATGCCACCAGTTGAACAAGGTAATCGCCTTCCCTATCGTAAACGTGGCGAGGATCAGTATCATAGGTCGATTCGCCATCTCCGAAACGCCAGGTGTAAGTTGATGTTCCAACAGAATTGTTGAGGAACTGCACCGCTTGATCCATCACCGACTCACCCTCTATCCAATATTCGATATCGGCAAAAGGATAAGGAAGGTCGTCAGACACGTTTACAACCGCTGTTGCCATGCACCCGTTGGCATCCGTTACAAGTACTCCGTACGAACCTGCGGAAAGTGAATCGTAAACAGCCGCATCATCGCCATTGGGGCCCCAATTGTAGGTGTAAGGTGGTGTGCCCAAAGAAACCTGAGCCACAGCCGCCCCCAAGCCTTGCCCACAAGTATCGGTTATGTAGCTTCCGTTTATGAACAGCGCAGGTGGGTTCGTCAGCATGAAGTCGGCCGTTTCCGTACAACCGTTGGCATCGGTAACCGTGGCAGTGTATGAGCCTGCAGCCAACTGCGTGGCCGTATTGCCTATCTGTCCGGCAGGGTCGTTCCACGAAGTGTTGTAAGGAGCGCTGCCCCCTGTAACAAGTACGATGCTTGCAGTGCCTTCCGACCCGTTGTTGCACAGAACAGGCGTTTGCGTAGTTGTCAACTGTATCTCGGTCGGTTCATTCAATGCAATAACATCCGAGGCTTCGCAACCATTGTTGTCAGTAACGATAACGGTGTAGCTAATTGCATCCAACCCTGTGAACGTGTACGGGTTTGATGCATTGCCAGAAGCCACCAATGCACCCTGCGCATTGAACAACTCATAACTGAACGGTGCCACACCATCCTGATTGGCCTCTATCTCGCCATCGGCACTTTGGAAGCACGAAAGATCCTGCGGTGTGAGAGTGACCGTGAGTGGCACGGCAGGTTCTGAAATGTCGAATGGTCCTGCAATGATGCAACCATTGGCATCTTGCCCGCCAACGATGTAAACCCCTGACGGCAATGCGGCAATGGCTGCCATTCCGTTGGTGGCGGGGTCGATCTGTATAGGATTGCCCAAGGCATCGGCCCAAAGAATGTCATACGGTGCAGTACCGCCTGTAATGGTCACCGCGGCTTCGCCCAAGGTTCCTCCAAAACAGAGGTTGTCGGTAACGACCGTATCGATGGTTAGCTCGGCAATGGCCACCAGCACGGTATCTTCAGATGAGGTGCAACTGGTAGCATCTGTGGCATAAACCGTATATGTGCCATCAACCAGACCTGTGAATGTGAACGGACCGTTGACAGGTGGCGTGGTGAAAAGTGAGTTACCCAGGTCGTCCCCCAATTCGTAAACCCACGGGCCCGTTCCCTGCCCCGTTGCCTCCAACGACCCATCGGGCATGCCTGAGCACGAGTTGTCGGTAGGGACAAGCAATGGCAACGGACAGCAATCGTAATAAACCGTGATGTTCGGGGCGCGAGGTACGTAATCGGCACCGAAAGCATAGTCCTTTCCTGTTCCTTCCAAAATGGAGATGTTGCCATCGTTGACCATTAGCGCGCCTACCGCAACCCCATTGGTATAGTCGATATTTGCCGGCCCGCCTGTGTCGGTAATGTAGAAGGCTCCTGTTTGGCCGGCCGAAATGGTGACATTGAGCGCTATTGGAATAGGTGTTGGAAGGTCTGTGCCAAGACCCATTACGTTATTTGCCGTTCCGATCAGCGTCCAAGCGCCCGGGTTGGCAGTGAAGCCAACGTGGGTTCCGGCCTTGTAGTAGATCTCCATGTTGTATGGATTGACCACATCGCCCATGTTGCAGTCGAAGCCGGTGACTGTGACGTCAACCCCAGCCACAATGTCGAACATGATGCCGTCCTGGCCATTGTTCTCTGCATAATAAGTTGTGGTGGGACCGCATTGGGCAAAAAGTGAAGCAGGAAAAACAGTTGCCGTGAGGCCGATGGCAGGTACAAGGAGCTTTCTGCTGAAAATCCGAAGACTGTATTTCACTTCAGGCAAATATCACAATTCAAACCGCGCGTGGTGCGAGGTTCCACAAACTGAACGCACAAGTGTCGGCTGGTTGCCAACATTAGAATGAATTAGGGAATTCCGGAATGTGACAATAGCTGAACTATCGGCACATTATCCGTTTCCTTTAGGAGGGTATGGTGCGATCCTCAACTGCGATTGAAAAATGCCCCACCGCTGTTAAGTCACTTTATCAAAGCTCATCATCGCATTTAAAACTAAAGAGCCGGGCACCGGGAGCGGAAACCACCCCCGAGTGCCACGGCTCAACGCCAAGGCGGTGTCATCTCCACCCACCGCCCAACGCCTGATAGACGTTGACCATGGCGTTCAACTGACTCTTCTTGGTTTCAATCAGGTCCATTTTGGCCTCCAACGCATCGCGCTGGGTCATCAATACTTCCATATAATCGGCCCTTGCCGAACGGAAAAGGCTGGTGGAAATGTTGATGGACTGATTGAGCGTTTGTACCTGCTGCTGTTTGAGTTCGTAGCTGCTGTTCATATTGTCGATCATGGCCACTTGGTTTGCCACTTCGGTGTAGGCCGAAAGGATGGCGCGCTCGTAACCGTACACCGCCTGCACCTGCTTGGAACCTGACGAGAAGTACCTTGCCTTGATGCCATTGCGGTTGACGAGTGGCGCCACGAGGTCGGCCGCTATGTTGTACAGTATGCTCTGAGGCGAAGTGATGAAATACTTGATATTGAAGGCATTGAGCCCCACACCTGCCCTGATGCCCAACGATGGGTAGAACTCTGCCTTGGCGGCCTTTACATCGAAGCGTGTGGCAGCCAGTTCCAGTTCGGCCTGTTTCACATCGGGGCGGTTCTGCAACAGTTGAACAGGCGTACCAGTGTGTACCAACGTGGGTTCCAACTGCGTGAAGTTCTCCGCATTGCGGTCTACATGCTGCGGAAAACGTCCCACCAAGAAATTGATGCGGTTCTCGGTCTCTACTATCTGCTGCTGTATGTCGTACTGATGACTTCGGTTCTTGAGCATCTCTGCCTCAAACTTCTTTACTGCCAGCTCGGTAACCTGGGCTGCCAGCTTCTGTTGTCGCACGATCTTAAGGGCGTCCTCTTGAATTTCGATGTTCTGTTTCACCATCACCAATTGGTTGTCCAACGCCAGCAGTTCGTAGTACGAGTTGGCTATTTCGCTCACCAACCGGGTAACGGCAAAGTTCCGCCCCTCAATGCTTGCCAGATACCGATGCATGGCGGCCTGCTTGCGGTTGCGAAGCTTCTTCCAGATGTCTATTTCCCACGTGGCAAAGAAGCCGAGCATATAGTCTTGCAGATGTTCGGGCACATGTTTGCCAGGTTCGTATTCATCGGCCTCATCGCTAACGCCCTGACTGGTATACTTGCCCACCTTTTCGAGGCCGGCACCTGCACCCAGATTGACAGATGGCAAATACTCGCCTTTGCTGGCCCGTACTTCGTTGTTGGCAATGTTTATCTCCTGTAGCATGATGTTCAGCTCCTGATTGTTCTTCAGGGCTGTGTCGATAAGGGCCACCAAATAGGGATCTGCGAAGAACTCGGCCCACTTGACCTTGGCCGAATTGACCGTATCGGTGGCTGTGGTATAGCTTTCAGGAACAGTCTTGTTCTCGTTGCGCAGCTTCATGGAAGGCACACACGAGCTGAGGGACAGAATGACGAGCAACGAACCTGATATCAGGTATTTATTCACTTGTTTCATTGTTCTGTATCCTTGAGGTTAACGGTCTTTCTTTCTTGCCAACAGCTTCTTGATGCGGGCATTGAGCTTGTTGATGGTCTCTCGGGTGGCACCGGCCTCCTCTGCATTTCGCACAAACTCTTCGGAGATAGGCTCATCGTGGTGATCGCGGATAAGCTCCTTGCCTTTGATGAGGTTGGCGAACACGTAGTACAGACCTGGAATGATGAGCACACCGAATAGGGTTCCGGTGAGCATACCTCCCATGGCCGAAGAACCGATGGTACGATTGCCGATGGCACCGGCACCATGGGCCAACACCAATGGAATAAGACCTGCAATGAACGCGAACGAGGTCATGAGGATGGGACGGAAACGGGCACGTGCACCTTCAATGGCCGCATCGAACACGGTGGCGCCATCGCGCTGTTTCTGAACCGCAAACTCTACGATAAGTACCGCGTTCTTACCCAACAGACCTATAAGCATGATGAGTCCGATCTGTGCGTAAACGTCATTGGCCAGTCCCATGCCCTTCAGCATAAGGAACGAACCGAACACCCCGATGGGCAATGACAGCACTACGACCAGCGGCAGCACAAAGCTTGCATACTGGGCGGCAAGCACCAGGTACACGAATATGAGTACCACGGCAAAAATGTAGACGGCCTCATTGCCCCTTTGTGCCTCATCATACGAAAGGCCTTCCCACGCCACATCGAACCCGCGTGGCAGCGTTTTGGCAGCCACTTCCTTAATGGCATTGATAGCATCGCCACTGGTGTAACCGGCAGCCGGTAACCCGCGGATGGCCGCAGAGTTGTAAAGGTTGTAACGGGTGATCTCGTTCGGTCCCAAAAGCTTCTTCACGGTCATGAAGGCTGAATACGGTACCATCTCCCCTTCCTCGTTCTTCACAAAGAGGTTCTCAAGATCTGACGCAAATCTGCGGTACTCAGGTGCCGACTGTGTATACACCTTAAAGAACTGTCCGAAGCGTATGAAGCCCTGCTCATAAGTACTGCCAATGAGAATGTTGAGGTTCTCCATGGCCTTACCAATGGAAACGCCCTTCTGCATGGCTATCTTGTTGTCGATGATGAGCTCGTACTGCGGATAGTTGGCCGCATAGAACGTGAACAGACCAGTGATCTCTGGACGTTTACGAAGCTCATCCATGAACTCGGTGTTAATGCGCTCGAACTCGTGGTAATCGGTTGTCTTGGTCTTATCCAACATACGCAATGAGAAACCGCCCGAAGAACCGAAACCTGGCACGGCAGGTGGTTCGAAGTATTCGATGACCGCACCGATGTCGCGTGTCTCCTCCTCCAATTGTTCCATGATCTCTAGCACGGAATGTTCCCTTTCGCCCCAAGGCTTGAGGTTGATGAGGCAGGTTCCGGCATTCGAGCCGCGGCCTTCGGTCATGATCTCGTATCCGGCCAACGATGAAACCGATTGTACCCCGGGAATCTCCTTGCAGATGCGTTGCAGTTCGCCCGCTACCTCATTGGTACGCTCCAAGGTTGAACCCGGAGGCGTTTGAATGATGGCGTAGATCGTTCCCTGATCCTCGTTGGGAATGAAGCCAGACGGAAGAGTCTGATTCACCAAGAAGGTTCCGAAGCAGAACGCCAGCAGAATGCCAAAGGTCACCAAGCGTCTGTCCACAATACGCCTGAGCAGATTCACGTATTGGTTGGTGCCTTTATCGAACAGACGGTTGAAGGCATCGAGAAACATGCTGATGGGCGTTTTGCGCCTGGCCTGACCGTGATGGTTCTTGAGCATCATGGCGCAGAGCACCGGTGTAAGCGTGAGTGCGGTTACCCCTGAAATGATAATTGCCACAGCCGTGGTGATGGAGAACTGCCGATAGAATACGCCAACAGGTCCGCTCATGAACGCCACAGGCACGAATACAGCGGTCATCACCAACGTAATGGCAATGATGGCCCCGCTTATCTCCTGCATGACCAACGTTGTGGCCTTGTAGGGCGAAAGGTGCGGGTCGCTTTCCATTTTGGCGTGAACCGCCTCTACCACCACAATGGCGTTATCGACCACAATACCTATGGCCAACACCAAGGCGAACAGCGTGATGAGGTTGATGGACAGGCCAAACATCTGCATGAAGAAGAACGAACCGATGAGTGAGACCGGCACCGCAATGATCGGGATGAGCGTTGAGCGCCAATCGCCCAAGAAGATGAACACGACCAACGCCACAAGCAAGAACGCATCGCGCAGCGTGTGTAAAACCTGCTCAATGGATGCGTCCAAGAATTGCGACACGTCATAGTTTATCTCGTACTCGATGCCCGGAGGAAGGTCTTTTTCCAACTCCATCAGTTTGTCTTTCACACTAGCGATCACAACGCTGGCATTACTGCCGAAGGTTTGCTTCAACACGATGGATGCCGAAGGATGTCCGTCCTGATTGGAATAAATATCGAAGAACTCGCTGCCCAACTCAACTTCTGCCACATCGCGCAGTTTGATGATTTCGCCATCGTCATTCGCTCTCAGAATAACGTTCTCGTACTGCTCAGCCTCGTTGTATCGGTCCTGATAGACCAACACGTATTCGAGCGATTGCGCGTGCTTACCAGAACTCTGCCCCAAACGGCCTGGACGGGCAATAACGCTTTGCTCCTGCATGGCCTCGAGCACTTCCTCGGCTGAAATATTGTACGCCCGCATCCTGTCCGGCTTCAGCCAAATACGCATGGCGTACTTTCTACTACCAAGAATCTGGGCTTGCGCTATACCATTGATACGCTGCAATTCAGGTATCATTTTGGTGAAAGCGTAGTTGTACAGGAACAGCTCGTTCATGTCTTCCGACTTACTCAAGAGGTTCACGTACATCAACATACTTGGCTGTACTGGGGTAATGATAACCCCTTCGCGCTGCACCAGTGGCGGAAGCAGCGTCATCACCTGGTCAACACGGGTCTTTACCCGTACCACCGCCTCGTTGGGGTCGGTACCTGGTTCAAAGATCACGCGAATGGTGCCTTCGCCCGCGCTGGTGGCATCTGAAGCGATGTAGCGCATGCCTTGCACCCCGTTGATGGCTGTTTCCAGCGGAATGAGGGTCGATTTTGTAAGTACGTCCGCACTCGAACCCGGAAATGCGATGAAGATGTTCACCGTGGTTGGAGCGATATCGGGAAATTGCGAGATGGGCAGCTGCTGCATGGCAAGCAGCCCCGTGAAAACGATAATGACCGAAATAACAATGGCCAGTACCGGTCTGTGAATGAATTTGCTGAACATGATGGTCTGCTTTTGCGGTCCTTAGTTACTCAGCATAGATCTCAAGGTGATTCATCACTGAATCAGGTTCAACGAAGTTTATCTCTATCTCCTCGTTGTTCTTCACCTTGCGTATACCATCCAACAGCACGCGGTCGTTATCGGTAAGCCCCTCTTCGATCACGAAAAGGTGTGGCAACTCGGCACCAACTTTCACGCGGGTCATACGGGCCACATTCTCATTATCAATAACGAACACGTAGTGTTGATCCATCACCTCGAACGTGGCGCGTTGCGGAATCAATAGTGCGCCTTTGAGTTTGGTATCCATGAGAATATTGCCCGTTTCGCCATGGCGCAAAAGCCGCTTCGGATTGGGGAAGGTTGCCCTAAAGGCGATGTTTCCCGTCTTGTTATCGAAGTCTGCCTCAATGGTGGTGATCTTGCCCAAGTGCTCAAACTGCTCTCCGTTGGCCATTCGCAACCTTACGGTCTGGCCGTTCTCCGACTCAGGCGAGCGCATATAGTTGAGGTATTCCGATTCGGGCACGTTGAAATACACCCACATTTCGCTGTTGTCCGATAGTTCGGTCAGCAGCTCGCCTTCGTCCACCAAACTGCCCAACCGCACATGGAATCGGTCCATGATGCCATCGAACGGGGCTTTCACCTCCGTGAAACCCAAATGCGTCTGAGCCAGCATTACTTCAGCCTTCGCCTTGTCCAAACGCGCCTTGGCAAGTGCCAGTTCGTTGGCAGAAACCACGTTGCTATCGGCAAGCGACTTCGTATTTGTGTATTCTATTTCGGCAAACTGCGCTTCGGCCTCGGCTTTTTTAAGTTCAGCCTGATAAATAAGCGGCATGATCTGGAACATGACCTGGCCCTTTCTAACGTATTGGCCCTCATCCACATAGATCTGTTCCAAGTAACCGCGTTCCAAAGCGCGCACCTCTATGTGCTGCACGGAGTGAATCTGGCAAACGTAGTCTCTGAAAGTTGTTGTGTCCTGCCTAACCGGACTACTAACCAAGAAGCGGGTGGTTTCTACCTCATGGTGTTTTTCTGAATGACAGGCACTGAATCCGATAAGCACGGCTGCACCCAAAAGCACAACCAAACGGTGCTCAATAATTGATCTTTTCACGATGATGATTTTGATGGTCATTGATGATTGAAACCGCGAACAGAACCGTGCAGAGTAACGCACGGTACGTTATTCCATTCGCAGACGAATAGGCCGGGTATTAAACCTTGGCCAACATCAATGATATCAGATACGGATCACCTCGAACAATATGAACAAGCGGTTCGAGGCCACTTGCTCCGCTATACGATGGCCGGAAACGGTAACGTATGAACGGAGAAATTGACAATGCTTGTTATTGAATCGGCTGAAGGATCCTTTGAAATTGGTGCGTACACTGTCCTTTTCGCTGGTATCCTCTTCGGTGACCTCGATCGGAAGGGCCATGGTTTCCCAAGGCATACGGTCCAAGGCCGATGCGGAAATGATGTAGCAAGGGTTCTGCTGAAGCGATTCGCCCGGCTTATTCTCGTCAAAAGAAAAGCCGCTAATGAACTGAGTTGGATTGAGACTGACGTGTTGAAATGGATACAAAATCCCCGCAAGCACAATGCCTAACACAACTTGGGGCAGAATGGCACGAAACCAATTCTTCATCGGGTGGCAAAGGTATGTGGCTTACCCTCGCTACTGACAGTAGCGCGGTTAATTATTTGTTAATGTACGGTCTGAGTCTGTCATTTACAGTGCAGACCAACATTGCACTACGCGAACAACTCCAGATAGACTGCTGCAAAGTGCAGCCCTGCGGCCACGATAACGAACAGGTGCCACACGAAATGCGCCCATTTCAAGGTCTTCCAAAGGTAGAAGCCTGCCCCAACCGTATACAGCGCCCCACTGCACACCAGCAGTATTTTGGATGTGCGGTTCAGCACCCCGAAGAACAACCACGGGTCGAACAGCATGATGTAACCCATGAAGATGTAAATGAGCGTGGAGAACAACTGAAAACGGTGCACATACCGCGCTTTGAACCAAATGCCAATTGCCGTCATTACCCAAAGCGCAATTAGGAAACGGTAGCCCTCTACATTCATCAACCTATTGAGAATGAGCACCGTGTAACTGCCAGAAATAAGAAAGTAGATGCTGATATGATCCAGTTTCTTGAAGAGAAACTTGCGGTCTTCGCGCGCGGTGCCGTGGTACAAACTGCTGGTACCGAACGACAGCAGCAGACTGAACCCGTAAATGAAAACGCCCGCGGTGCCCCAAACCGTCAGCACTCCAATGCTTTTAGTGGCCAACAGCACCAATGCCACCAACGCCACTCCAAAACCGATGACGTGCGAAATAGTGTGCGCCTTCTCCTCTCCTACCGTATACTGTGCAACCGGAAATTTCATGGCACGAAGATAAATGGAACAAAAAAGGCGGTCAAGCCCAATAAGCCCGACCGCCTGAAAGCCGATAGCGGCTTTTTCACTTGGTGTCAGAATTTAAGCTTATAAACTTCATCAAGCGCCTGATTGTTGTTCAGGTTCACCTCTAGGTCTTTGATAATGCCCGAACCAACCCCGTAAACCCATCCATGAAGGTGCAGTTCCTGCCCTTTGGCCCATGCTGATTGTATGATGGATGTTTTGGCAAGGTCGTGCACCTGCTCGCGCACGTTCAGTTCCACAAAGCGGTTGAAACGCTCGTCCTCGTCCTGTATCAGGTCCAACTCATCCTCATGGAAACGGTACACGTCCTTTATGTGGCGTATCCAGTTGTCAATAATGCCGAACGATTGGTTGCCCATGGCGGCCTTCACACCTCCGCAGCCGTAGTGTCCGCACACGATCACGTGGTGCACCTTCAGCACGTTCACCGCATAGTCAACCACGCTCAGCATGTTCATGTCAGATGGAATGACCATGTTGGCAATGTTGCGGTGCACAAACACCTCGCCCGGTTGGGCACCTATGATCTCATTTGCAGGAACCCTGCTATCGGAACATCCGATCCATAGTACGGGCGGTTGTTGGTCCGATGCCAATTTTTTGAAAAACTCTGGGTCTTCGCTCAGCTTTGCCCTTACCCACTTTCGGTTGTTGTCTATCAGTTTCTTATAAAACGACTTCTCATTCATTGTCATGATGCTATGCTATTAAGATAATGGCTGCATTTTCAATGCCCGCCCGATGCGACCACCTCTTTGAGGCCGATGGTCTTGACCTTGATGTTGCGCGGAGGCGCAGTATGATCACGGAAATTCTGGATCACCTCCATCACGTCATAGTCAACGTTCTGAGAGCCTGACCCATCGATTACCACGGTACAATTGTCTGGCAGATGGTTCAAAGTCAGTTGAATACTGCCTTTGTTGAGGAAGGTCACCTCCTCTGAAAGTTGCAAAGTGACGGTTTCACCTTCCTCTGTCTGCTCCGAACGCTTATGATAACTAAACTTGTAGTTACGCATCAGTATGAAATAGAACGCCATCGCCATACCTATGGCTATACCTTTGAGCAGGTCGGTGAACAGAATGGCCACTATGGTTACCGCAAACGGCAGAAATTGATCCCAACCCAATTTGAACATGGAACGGTACAGGCCTACTTTGCTGAGTTTGTAGCCCACCAGAAGCAGCACGCTGGCCAATGTGGCCAAGGGGATCAAGTTCATGAATCTGACCAACAACACCACTGATACCAGCAACAGCACGCCATGGACCACGGTTGCTGCCTTGGTCTTTCCTCCTGAATTGATGTTGGCAGAACTTCTGACGATCACCTGTGTGATGGGAAGACCACCTATGAGACCCGACAATATGTTGCCGATGCCCTGTGCCTTCAATTCCAGATTACTGTCTGTCCGTCTGCGCTGAGGATCGAGCTTATCGGTGGCTTCTACCGAAAGCAACGTTTCTATGCTTGCCACTATGGCCAAGGTTGCTGCTACCATGTATAGATGGGGGTTTGAGAACCCGCCTAAGGTTGGAAATTGAAAGAACCCGATGAACTCTTGGGCCGATGAGGCCACCGGTAGCTGCACCAGATGCTTTCCTGTCATCATCAGCTCTGGAGCATATGATCCCAACATTTGGTTGATGACCACCCCCATGCAAACCACGATGACTGTTCCTGGAACGTACGTAAAAACCTTGAGCCGCTTCACACGGTCCATATCGAACAGGATGAGCAATGCCAGTGAAACTACCGATATGATGATGGCACCAATGCTGTGGTACCTGAACGCATAGTAAAGTTCTGTGAAGGTATTGTGACCATCGCGCTGTTCAAAATCCATATCGCCCAGAAAATCCTCATCGTAACCCATGGCATGGGGTATTTCTTTCATGATAAGGATGAGACCGATGGCAGCCAACATGCCTTTAATGACAGATGACGGGAAATAATAGGCCACCACACCTGCTTTCAGATAGCCGACCAACAACTGAAGGATGCCGGCCAGCACCAGCGCTGTGAGGAACATCTCAAAGGATCCCAATTGCTCGATGGCACCTACCACGATCACGATCAATCCTGCCGCAGGGCCGCTAACGCCCAATTGCGAACCACTTATGAGACCAACTACAATGCCGCCTACAATACCGGCAATAACGCCAGAGAACAAGGGTGCACCCGAAGCAAGCGCTATACCCAAACACAGCGGAACTGCCACAAAGAAGACCACGATACCAGCTGAAATATCGGATCCGAGATTATCAAAATACTTTTTCATGAAAATTCATTGAGGTCTCCGATAAAGTCCGGAAACGGTTTTAGGTTAATGGAAAGGTATTGCTGCATTAAGCAGCCGCAACTGATGTTACGCCTCGGGAGGTGGAGAGGAAACCTCATCCATAAGGTACTGAAACGACCTCGTGTTACGGTCTATAGAAATGGTCTTTAAACCTTCTGCAGATTCAGCTTCAAAAGTTGGAACCACAAACTCAGACAGTTCTACCAGCTTTTCGGTCTTATCATCCGTTTGTTCTTCTTCAGACATCAGCCCAGAAACCTGCGCCATCGCTCGTCCATCTTGTTTAGTAAGAGAACAGATGGTGAATTGGAACGTGGCCATCAGTACGCTAGTCGCGCACACTACACCAAGAATAAATGTGAGATACCCTTTCGGCACATGACAAAACTAACATTATCGTTCATGCCACCGCAAGGGAAACACGAATGTTAATGCAGCTTACATAGGCCCCATTGGGGTTTGTATGGCTCGCTGACCGTTGCATTTACGTACATGGTGACTACTGGCGCAGGCAGAAAGCAACACCATCATAGTCAGCATTAGGATGAATACAATAAAACCTGAATTTCTCATGCAACATCAACGTACACATGTCATTTATATTTCATGTTCAAGTAAAATGACCAGGCCAACGAGTTCATACCTTGCCGCAAACTTCACCCATGAATTTCATTGCTTTCGCTATCAGTTGCTTGGTGGTTGTTCCGTGCATGGCGCAGGAACCCGTTACCAAAATTGCGGTTATCGGTTGCCACGATCAGGGTAAGCCTGCTCCTGCCATCCCCTACTTTGCCGATAGTCTGAAACCGGACTACTGCATTTGGATAGGTGATAACGTGTATGCCGACACGGAAACCGATCCGCAGCACATATTGCGGCAATTGGAAGTGCTCGAGAAAAAGGATGGGTTCGTGAAGCTTCGCGAAAATTCAAACTTCATGGTAACTTGGGATGACCACGACTATGGTTTGAATAACGCTGGAAAGGATTACAAATTCAAGGAGGAAAGCAAACAGATCCATCGGAAATTCTGGAGATTGGAAAGTGATGTTCCTGAAGACAGAGATGGCATCTACCATTCGCGGCTCGAAAAGCTGTCCAACGGAAAGACGATCCAGTTTCTGATGGTTGACATCCGCTTCAATAAGGATGAGCCCGGCCCCAAAGCCGATATCCTTGGCGAAAATCAGTGGAAATGGTTGGAAGAAGAACTGAAGAAACCCGCTGATATAAGGTTTTTCCTCAGCGGTATTCAGGTTTTGTTGCACAGACCTACACACTGGGAAGCGTGGGTGAGAATAGGCGGGTCGCGTAAGCGATTGATGGATCTGATAAGGTCAACGGGGGCCGAGAATGTGATCTTCGTAACTGGCGATCAGCACTACGTGGAAGTGCTTCATAGCCCGAACAACGTCAAGTACAAAACCTTCGAGATAATGGCAGCCGGCATCAATAAGAACGAGCGGCCTGGTGTTCCGATGAACCGTGCCATGAAAGCGGATATCACCATTCACTCCGCCCCATTGATAGAAGTGCATTGGACCCAAGACCCTTACATCCACTTTAAGAATTACGATGTGCTTGGCAACCGTTTGAGCAGCGAATTCCAATTCAAGCTGAGCCAGATAGGTTGGAAGAAATGATGTTTGGTCACCATTCGCCCGCGTAATCGAGCGGATTTGAAATGTTGGCTTTCAGATATTCGTACTTGATCCTCAGTATCTGTCTGATGTGCAACAGATCGTGCGCCAACCAGTTCTCCAAAATGAGCTGGGCAGACACTGGCCCCACCTTCGGATGCACGAAATAGTTTTCCCACTTCGGGTCCTTCAATGAATTGAGCCACGCCACCGAACGGTCGCGCTCAATCACAAATTCCTGGATCTTCTTTTCGAAATCCTGTTTGGCATAGTGACGGTCATAAACCCAAGCTGGCGGATCGATCTTGACCCAAGGTTCGGTCGGGTCGCTCAGGATCTGCTTGACCCGTGCACGGAAATCCTCCCGTTCTTCGTCATACAGATGGCAGATAACCTCCAACAGGCTCCATTTGCCAGGGGCATATCTATAAGTGTACACCTTCCGGGGAGTGTGTGTAAGCAATTGGCGGATAACTTCGCCATTTCGCTGTAATTCGCTGACGATCGATTCGGTGTTCATTGCCAATTCATCAGCAATTGGCACAGAACACTGGAATGCCCGTTGGATTGAGAATGATGTTCTCCTTGTCTGTGTTGCCAATGTACCCATTGTCGTCCGACACCTTGGCCATGATGCAAATAACATTCGAACCACTTTTGGTTGCGTAATCCAAAATGAACTTGGCATAACCGACCGAAAAGCCGGTTGGTTCTTCAGTTACCTCTTCAAACTTTACTCCTTGTGAAGAAAAATGGTCTTTGGATGCAGCAATGTTTCTCCGCAATTTCTCGGGAATCCCTCTGATGTCGTTACGCACCGTGTAGATCTGAACCGTGCTTTTGAAAACCTTTGCAAACGCAGCCGTCTGCTCGTACTTTACATTGAAATCATCGTGGGGACCAACGGGGAAAAGAAGCTTCGAAAAGCCCGGTTTGTCTATTTGGCTTGAACTCTGAACAACCAATGAAGGCACGGGTAGGCTCTTTACGAGTTTGAGGATGTTGGCACCGAACAGGTTTTGCATGATTCCAACTTTACCGTGGGTAGGGACAACTACCAGATCCGCTCCCAACTCATTAATGACCTCAGGTATCACCGAAAAGAAAGAACCTTCACCGATATGACTGGAAACTTTGACACTGTCGTCAACTGCCAAACTCAACGAATCCAACTTGGACTGAACAGCCTTTCGGTCTTCAGCAAACGATTCGGCCACATGCACCAGAACAAGCTCTGAACCTGTGCGCCCGGCAATTTCATTTCCAAATTCAACCGCCTTGGTACAAACCGGTGTGAAATCGACCAATACTGCTATTCTGTTCATTTTAGGAATTTACAAGTTCAGTAAAACTATTTAATTGAGTCTTTTGCCCGACCGCATGAAAGATTAGCATCAGCCCAACTGCTCCAATATCTCCTGTGCGGCAACGGCAATCACCGTTCCAGGCCCGAACACAAACGCCACCCCTTTCGAATAAAGGAAATCGTAATCCTGTTGCGGAATGACACCGCCTGCAACTACCATGATGTCCGCTCTACCGTAGTTCTTTAGTTCTTCGATGACGGCCGGAACCAAGGTTTTGTGCCCACCAGCCAAAGAACTGACCCCAACGATGTGAACGTCATTCTCCACGGCCTGCTTGGCAACCTCTTTCGGGGTTTGGAACAGTGGCCCGATGTCAACATCGAAACCGATATCCGCAAAGGAGGTGGCAATGACCTTGGCGCCACGGTCGTGGCCGTCCTGCCCCATTTTGGCAACCAGAATGCGCGGGCGTCTTCCCTCCTTCTCTGCAAAAACATCGGCCGCTTGCTGTGCCGCTATGAAATCTTCATTGCGCTTCACTTCGCCCGAATATACACCTGTAATGGAGCGGACCACAGCCTTGTAGCGCCCAAATTCCTTCTCCATGGCGTCAGATATCTCGCCCAACGTGGCGCGTTTTCTGGCAGCATCAACCGCAAGGTCGAGCAAGTTACCTTCTCCTGTCTTGGCGCACTTGGTAATGGCTTCCAATGCTACCTGAACATCCTTTTCGTTGCGCTTTGCCTTCACTTCTTTCAAGCGCTTCAATTGCCCCTCGCGAACCACGTTATTGTCCACCTCGCGGATGTCGAGCTGCTGTTCCTCTTCCAACTCGTAGCGGTTCACGCCCACGATCACCTCTTCGCCACTGTCTATTCGTGCCTGCTTGCGTGCTGCAACTTCCTCAATGCGCATTTTGGGCAGTCCGGTTTCGATGGCTTTTGCCATGCCACCAAGCTCCTCAATTTCCTTTATCAACTTCCACGCTTTCTCGCACAGCTCGTTGGTCAGTTTCTCTATGTAATATGAACCGTTCCACGCATCAATGCTTTTGCAGATGTCCGTTTCGTTCTGAATAAAAAGCTGTGTGTTCCGCGCGATGCGGGCCGAGTAATCGGTCGGCAGGGCAATGGCCTCATCCAACGAATTGGTGTGCAACGATTGCGTTCCACCGAACACGGCCGCCATCGCTTCCATGTTGGTGCGCATCACGTTATTGTACGGATCCTGCTCGGTGAGGCTCCAACCAGAGGTTTGGCAATGCGTCCGTAGCGCCATGCTCTTCTCCAACTTCGGATTGAATTGCTTGACCAATTTGGCCCAAAGCAAACGGCCTGCGCGCATCTTGGCAATCTCCATGAAGAAGTTCATGCCGATGCCCCAGAAGAAGCTGATGCGCGGTGCGAAATCGTCAATATCAAGCCCTGCTTTCAATCCAGTTCTAATGTACTCCAAGCCATCCGCAAGGGTGTACGCCAGTTCAATATCGGCTGTGGCGCCTGCCTCGTGCATGTGGTAGCCCGACACGCTGATGCTGTTGAACTGCGGCATGTTCTTGGCCGTGTAACGGAAAATATCGCCCACGATGCGCATGCTTGGCAAAGGCGGATAGATGTACGTGTTGCGCACCATGAACTCCTTCAGAATGTCGTTCTGAATGGTGCCTGTCAGTTGCTCGGGTTTTACGCCCCGCTCTTCGGCTGCCACAATGTAGAACGCCATGATGGGCAAAACCGCCCCATTCATGGTCATCGAAACCGACATTTCGCCAAGCGGAATACCATCGAAGAGGATCTTCATGTCTTCCACCGAATCAATGGCAACGCCTGCTTTACCTACATCGCCCACCACTTTCTCGTGGTCGCTGTCGTAGCCACGGTGCGTGGCAAGGTCGAATGCCACGGAAAGGCCCTTCTGCCCTGCTGCTAAGTTTCTGCGGTAGAACGCATTGCTCTCTTCGGCTGTCGAAAACCCGGCATACTGCCTTATCGTCCACGGGCGGCTGACGTACATGGAACCGTACGGCCCGCCCAGGAAAGGCGCCAGACCGGGCAGGAAATCAATGTGTTCAAGGTCTTCCACCTCGGCCTTGTAGTTATCGGCCGTAACGAGGATGCCTTCAGGTGTTTCGAAGGTTTCGCCATCGGCACGTGCGGCCAATTCATTCGACCGCAGATGGAATTCAGTATTCTTGAAATCAGGTTTCATGTGTCTGGTTTTACCGCAAAGACGCAAAGTCTTTTTTCGCGAAGAGCGCCAAGAAAAGTGCTGCCTTCATGATGCTTCTGTTCTTATCCTTATCAATTCCCTTTTGCGTTCTCTGCGTTGTCTTTGCGCCTTGGCGGTTAATTGTCATCAACATCTTTATCGTTCGAATTCTCAAAAGGCGATGGATACTTGTTTGTACCTATCAGCACGCGCTCCAACTTCTCTACTTCTGCATAGTACGCTTCATCCGATCGGGCGAAGGCGTCCTCCAAGAAACCGTCTGAAGCACAGACTGAATAACCTCCACGCTCTTCTATTTCCAAGAAGAAATCCCACGCTTTCTTACCCAGAATGTCGGTCAGGTGCTCTACGTAATAGCTGCCTGCTGTTGGGTCGATGACACGGTCCAGGTGCGCTTCCTCCTTCATCAGGTGCTGCGTATTGATGGCCATTCGGTCGGCCAATTCCGGTTCATCCTGACGGAATGGGTTGACGGTAAGACTGTCGACCCCACCGAACACGGCACTCATGGCCTGCGCATTCTCGCGAAGCAGGTTGACGGGTGTATCCAAACTGCTCAGGTGGCGTTCGCCCGTTTGGGCATGCACCCATGTTTTCCAGCGTTTGGAAGAAGCACCGTGCTGTTGTAGCACCCGCGCCCACAGGAAACGCATCAGTCGGAACTTGGCTATTTCGGGTAGAAATGAACTGCCGATGGCCAAGCTGAAACCGAGGTTGTCGGAAACCTGTTCGAAGGAGACTCCCTGTGCACGGAGGCCGTTGAGCACCTCGTTTCCCCAAGCGATGGATGCACCCAATTGCTGCGGAATGTTGGCGCCTTTCATGTAGAACTGCTGGCAATCGAGCCCCACGGCACCGAACGCGTGATGCGTATTGTTGTTGATGAGGGCTGCTGCGAGGTCGGCATTGATGTCGGTGAACCAGAAACCGCCCATCATGTCTTCGCCCGCATAGCCGTTCTTTTCGGCCCAGGCAAAGTAGTCGGACTGGAAACGCAGCACGTTGTACGGGTTGGTGAACGAAACCGCAATGGCATCTACCACCACGCCATCGAACAGCGCATCGAACTCATCGCGGGCAAAGTCGTGCCCGTTCAGGTCGATGGTGACGGCTTGCGCGCCTAACGAGAGTTTGTGCAGCAGTTCGGAGTTGGCCTCCTCCACGGTTTCCACACGGATGTCGGTGGCAATGAGCCAATCGTTGTTCAGTTGATCCAACCGCAGCGGACGGATGGTCTGCCCGAACATGGGCAGTTTTTCGGTCTCTGCGCGGAAATAGGCCGGATGGGCCGAGAAGCCATCGCTCTCCAACCACAGCTTCAGCGTGTCGATATCCTGCCCCTTCAGCTCCTGGGAAACCAGTTTTTTCCAATCGGCCACTGGGGGTGCTTTGAATTCTTGAAACAGTTTTGGCATGCTTCAAATGTAGAGAATTAGGGGTGAGCGGATGAGCGAATGTGCGAATAAGCGAATGTGCGAATGACACTGCTGAAACCTCATAGGCGCCAATAGGACAGTGCGTGACGGAAGTCATCATTCATGGTTCGATACACCGCGCTTGGGCGCGGCACTCACCATGACCCGTAATTGGGTGAATTGCTACGATCGGGAAAGGTCATCCTGAGTGATCTTGCTTTTGAGCAAGATCGCACCGAAGGATGAGAGGAAGAAAAGATGGTATCGAAGGATGGCCCTTCCCTCATGGTTCGATACACCGCGCTTGGGCGCGGCACTCACCATGACCCGTAATTGGGTGAATTGCGGCAACCGGAAGGGTCATCCTGAGTGATCTTGCTTTTGGGCAAGATCGTACCGAAGGATGAGAGGAAGAAAAGATCGTAACGAAGGATGATCCGTCCAACCAAGGTTCCATAAACCGCGCCCGAAAGCACGGCACTCACCATGACCCTTCACAAGGTGGTTCAATAGGCTACAGGGGTCATCCTGAGTGATCTTGCTTTTGGGCAAGATCGTACCGAAGGATGAGAGGAACGAGAAAATTGTACCGAAGGATGGCCCTTCCCTCATGGTTCGATACACCGCGCTTGGGCGCGGCACTCACCATGACCCTTCACAAGGGGGTTCAATAGGCTACAGGGTTCAGCCTGAGTGATCTTGCTTTTGGGCAAGATCGTACCGAAGGATGAGAGGAACGAGAAAATTGTACCGAAGGATGGCCCTTCCCTC
>Ga0172367_10000392_pt1 | contig 67439 bp, 59 predicted proteins | sample Lak10m_FD_114542 | JGI IMG/M metagenome (GOLD analysis project Ga0172367, IMG submission 114542) | Freshwater microbial communities from Kabuno Bay, South-Kivu, Congo - kab_022012_10m | ecosystem: Environmental > Aquatic > Freshwater > Lake | place: Democratic Republic of the Congo: South-Kivu... | reverse complement strand
GCCAGCGCGAGCGCCTGCTGCGGCAGGATGCTCTCGTCGCGGCGGTAGCATTCCTTCGTGTTCGCGTTGTCGAACATCTCCAGGAACTTGTTCAAGTCCTCCGGCGACTGCGTGAAGTAGAAGCTGCGGCGCAGCGAGTCCTCGCGCTTCGGGTCAATCGTCGGGCCGCCGAGCGTGAGGTCGAGCGTGCCGGCGAGGTGGAGCAGGCTGTCGCGGAGGACGTTCGCGTCCATGCGCTGCGGGTTCATGCGCCAGTAGAGTTTGTTTTCGGGGTCCTTTGTTTGGTTCGGGGAGAAGTGTTCAGTGTTCAGTAGGTCAGTGTTCAGTGAAGTCCTGTCCTTCGCGCGCGATTGGCTCGCAGGCGACTGAACACTGAACGCTGAATACTGAACACTCTTCCCCGAGCTGCTGCTCATCCGATACGCCTCGGACAAAACCATCAGCCGATGCAGCCGCTTCAGGCTCCACCCGTGCTCCATGAAATCCGCCGCGAGCCAGTCCAGCAGCTCGGCGTGGACGGGCTTCGTGGCGCGGCGGCCGAAGTCGGTGAGGTTCGCGACCAGCGGCTGGCCGAAGTGGCGCGTCCAGACGTGGTTCACGAGCACGCGCGCGGTCAGCGGGTTTTGGCGGTCGGCGAGCCAGTTGGCGAACGCGAGCCGCCGGCCCGTGCTGGTGGTCGGATACGGAAGCTGGCGGTGCGCCTCGGACTCGTCCGGCCCCTCGAAGGCCTTCAGCGTCGCGCGGAGTGAAGTGAAGTTCGTGCCGGGTGACGCGACGGCTTTTTGCGCTTTCGCCAACGCGTCCTGCGCGGTCTTCAACTTCTTCTCGGCGTCGGGCTCCTTCTTCTTCTTCGGCTCGTTGCTGGGGGAAACGGTTTCCAACTCCGCCTTTGCAATGTCGGCTTCGGCCTGGGCGAGCTTGAACTTCGCCTCGGCCAGCGCGGCGGCGGTGAGCAGGTTCGTTTGGCCGCGCTTGGAATCAGCTTCCCAAACGGCGCGGACCATCGCGGGCCGCAACTCAGCGGCGGCGAGCGCGAGTTCGGCGGACTTGAGTGCGAGGCGCGCTTGTTCGGGCGAAGTGATTGGAGCCCGGACGCCCACGTCCGGTTTCGCGGCGGCGGACGTCGGCGTCCGCGCTCCGGCCTGCACGAGTTGCGTGTCCACGGGCAGCGCGCTCAACTCGAAGGCGAGGAAGTCTGCCGTGGCGTCGTAGGTGATGAGCTGAAACTTGCCCGGCGTGCGCTCGGGCAGCTCAAAGGCGAGCGCGTGCTCGCCGTTGACCGCCACGTTGATGAGCGAGCCGCGCACGCGCACGGTGATTTCGTAAGTTTCGCCGAGCTTCACCGCACGGTTCTGCGTGCCGGCGGGCGGGTAGGCGTATTGGTTCGCCTTGCCGTAAGCGATTTGCAGCTTCGAGCCAGGCGCGTGCGCGCTGAGATAAACGAGGGCTTCGCGGGAGTCCGTGGTGTCGAAGGTGAAGCCGACGGACTTGTAAACGCTGCCGCCGGTGGGCCGGAACTTGAAGGTGGCGAGGAAGTCGGCGGGATGGTCCGCGCGGCTGCGGGCGGCACTGCGGGAAGACTTCACCTCGGATTGGCGAAGCACGCCGTCGGTGTAACTCCACTGACCGTCGCGCAGTTCCCAAAGCGCCGGGTTGGCGGCAGAGAAGTTGTCAGTGAAAAACGGCTTCGCGGCGGAGTTAGCGGGTTTGGTCGTGGGCGCTGGTGAAGCGTTTGGAGCCCGAATGCCCGCGTCCGGTCTAGCGGCTGCGGATGTGGGGGGCCGCGCTCCCGTGCGCTCTACTTCGGCTAGCTTCTTCTTGGCGGTCTCAACGGCCTGTCGTGCGGTGATGATTTGCTCCTGGGCGGCGGCGAGGTGATTCGAGAGCACCCACGGCTGGAGCGCAGGATTGTGCGCGGGCGGCGGGAGCTTCACCGGCTGGATATGCAGCGGCTTGAACGCGAGCGCGGCCGGCACGGCGGCGCGGATGACTTGGTTGGTCTCCGGTTTCTTCTCGTCGCCCTTCGTGTGGATGTAAGTCGGGCGGTCGAGGTGCAGGTCGTAAGCGCGCGGGAGGCCGTCCTTCTCCAAGTCCGTCGTGCCGGGCAACTCGTCGAGGCGCGCGTGATACGGCTCGAAGATGGCGCGCATGGCGTAGTAATCGGTCGTGGTGAGCGGGTCGTATTTGTGGTCGTGGCACTTCACGCAGTTCATCGTGAGGCCGAGGAACGCCTTGCTCGTGTGCTCCACCACGTCGTCCATCCAGGTCGTGCGGTTGAAGAGATAATAGTTCCGCGCGAGAAAGCCGGTGGCGCGGAGCGTGGCAGGGTCGGTGGGCGCGAGTTCGTCGCCGGCGAGCTGCTCGACAATCATGCGGTCGTAGCCTTTGTCGGCGTTGAGCGATTCCACAATCCAGTCGCGCCAGTGCCAGATGTGTTTCTGGCTGTAACGAAGCTGCGCGCCCAGGCCCCACCAATCGCTGTAACGCCAGATGTCCATGAAGTGCCGGCCCCAACGCTCGCCATGCTGCGGGCTGGCGAGGAGGCGGTTCACCACCCGCTCGCGAACGCTCTGCTCACTTTCCCGCTTTCCCGCTTTCTCACCTGCTCCATTGGCTGATGGGAAAGTGGGAGAGTGAGAAAGCGAGAGTTCGCGCTCGAACGCGGCCATCTCCTCGCGCGTCGGCGGGAGGCCGGTGAGGTCGAGCGTGACGCGGCGGAGCCAGACGAGCGGGTCGGCGGGCGGTTGCGGGGTGAGGTTTTGGGCGCGACGCTGGGCTTCAAGGAAGGCGTCAACGGGGTTGGCGATGGCCAATTGTCGATTGTCAATTTTAGGAAGGGCCACCTTCACCGGGGCCTTGAACGCCCAGTGCTCGCGGGGATCGCTCTCCGGTTTCTCGTCCTTTGGGGCGGGTGCGCCGGCCGCAATCCACTCGCGCAGCGCAGCGATTTGGGGCGCGTGCAGCGGCTCGCCCTCGGGCGGCATCCGTTCGTCGAGGCTCGGAGCGGAGACTTTCTTCAGCAACGAACTCTCGGCAGGCTTGCCTGCGACAATCGCGGGGCCGTGCTTGCCGCCCTTCTTGATGAACTCCGCCGTGTCGAGCCGCAGCTTCCCCTCTTGCTTGAGCGCGCCGTGGCAGGCGTAGCACCGCGCCGCGAGCACGGGCTTCACGTCGCGCAAGTAATCCACCTTGTCGGCGGCGACGGCGGGCAGCGCCAGCCCGAGCAAACCCAGCGTGATGAGGAATTTCATGCGGCGCGAGTTGGACTCGCCAGGGCCGGCGCTTCATCAATGCGCACTAAGCCACCACCATCACCCCGCGCATGACGAGGTAGTGGCCGGGGAAGGAGCAGATGTAGGGATACTTGCCGGGCTGCTTCGGCGCGTGGAAGCGGAGCGCCTCGGACTGGTTCTGCTTCAGCATCTTCGTCGCGTGCAGGATGGCGTCGGACTTGGGGATGAAATCCATCTTCTCGAAGGCATCGGGCAGCTTGGCCATCTCGTTGGCGGCATTGCCAATCACATCTTCGGAGCCGGGCTGCACGATGAGCAGGTTGTGCGGCGTGGCGTCAGGATTCTCGAATGTCAGCTTCACCGGCGCGCCGGCCTTGACCTTGAACTCCAGCACGGTGAAGAGCATCCGCTCCGCCACTGTGCTCATGCGCACGACGGTCGGGTTCAACTTTTCGAACGGGTCGGGCGCTTCCTTCTTCGCTGCGGCCTTGGCTTTCGGATTCGTCAACGCGACGAACTCCGGCAGCTTCGGATGCTCTGTCGCCAGCTTGCCCGCCGCTGGCGCGAACTTCCGCAGCGGCACGGCGCGGGCGAGTTTGGCGTGGTTCTTCGCGGGGCCTTGTGCTAACGCGGGGCGTGCCCGCCGCTGTTCAACCGCCCTTGCCCAAGGTCGCGCTGCTCATCGAAACCTCGAACGCCTATGCGCGCGGGTTGCTGCAGGGCGTGGTGGCGTGGCAGCGCGAGCACCGGCCGTGGTCGCTCTTCCTGGCCGAGCACACGCGGGGGGACAAGCCGCCCGCCTGGCTGGCCGACTGGGATGGCGATGGCATCATCGCGCGCATCGAGAACGCCGGCATCGCACGGGCGTTGCGGCGCGTGCGGCTGCCCATGGTGGACGTGAGTGCGGCACGGCTGCTGCCGGCCCTGCCGTGGTTCGAGACGGACGACGCCGCGGTGGCGCAGGCCGCCTTCGAGCACCTGCGCGAACGTGGCTTCCGGAACTTTGCCTTCTGCGGCGATCCGCGTTTCAACTGGTCCAACTGGCGACAGGAGCATTTCCAGCGCGCGGTGCAGGCCGAAGGCGGCACGTGCTTTACCTACGAACCGGCGAGCATCGCCACCGACCGCGACGCGGCCGATGACCTCGCACGCTGGCTGCGCAGTCTGCCCAAGCCCGTGGGCGTGATGGCCTGCTACGATCTGCGGGGCGTGCAGGTGCTAGACGCCTGCCGTCGGCTCGGCGTGCCAGTGCCCGACGAAATAGCCGTGGTGGCCGTGGACAACGACGAGCTGCTGTGCGAGCTGGCTCACCCGCCGCTCTCCAGCGTCATCCCGAACACGCGCCGCACCGGTTATGAGGCCGCCGCGCTGCTGGACCGGCTGATGAATGGCGGGCGGGCGCGCGGTGAAACTCACCTTATCCCACCCTTGGGCGTGGCCACGCGCCAGTCCACCGATGTGCTCGCCATTGAGGATCCGCACGTCTCGCGCGCGGTGCGCTACATCCGCGAGCACGCCTGCGACGGCATCAACGTGCGCGACGTGCTGCGGGCGGTGCCTCAGTCCCGGCGATTGCTGGAGGCCCGTTTCAAGAAGCTGCTGGGTCGCACGCCGCACGAGGAAATCCTGCGCGTGCAGCTCCGGCGCGTGAAGCAGCTCCTGACGGAAACCGATCTACCCTTGGAAACCATTGCCGAGCGCACCGGCTTTGCGCATCCGGAATATCTGAGCGTCGTCTTCCGCCGGGAAGTGGGCCAGCCGCCCAGCCGTTATCGCGCGGAGGGACGATGATCGCTTTATGAGAGACTTGCATCCCAGTGTGGTTCGGACGGCTGCGACTGCGGTGTTCGCGAGCGTAGCTTTGGCGGCCTTGGCCCAGGCGGTGCGGTTGCCGCTGCGACCGCACCCCGCCGCCATCCCCAATGCTCATGCGCCCGGTGAGGTGGACCGGCCTGAGCTGGTGCCGTTCATCGTCGCAGATCCCTCGCAGTTGCCGGGCATCGTCGTGGACGAGACGGCGGCAGTGCTCGTTGGCAAGTGGCAATACTCCACGCACACGCCGCCTTACGTCGGTATTGGCTACCTGCACGACTTGAAGGATGGCAAAGGTGAAAAGTCCGTGACCTTCATCCCGGAGTTGCCGCACGCGGGCCGCTATGAGGTCCGCTTGGCCCATTGCTACAACGTGCGCCGGGCGACGAATGCGCCCGTCACCGTCCGCCACGCGGATGGCGAGACGACGCTGCGCGTGAACCAACAGGAAGAGCCGGGGCATGGGCGCTTGTTCCGCCCGCTGGGGACGTTCCGCTTTGCTGCCGGCACCAACGGTTGGGTCCGCATCGGCACCGACGGCACGGTGGGCAAATATGTCATCGCCGATGCGGTGCAGTTTCTTCCGATGCCGGAGGCAAAACCCGTTCGCTGAGGCCTCGTGGTATTGGCCTAAACTGTGGCTTGCCAAGGCCATCGCGGGGACTATCGTGCGGGCGGCAGAATAAACCCTTTCATGCCCATGCGCTCCCCAGCCACCTCCCGGGACCAAATCGCGCGGCGCGAGGAAAGCCGCGCCTTCACCCTGATCGAATTGCTCGTCGTCATCGCCATCATCGCGATTTTAGCGGGGATGCTCCTGCCGGCTTTGGGCAAGGCCAAGCAGCGAGCAACGGGCACCTACACCTTGAACAGCCTCAAGCAGCATGGTTTGGCCTGGCAGCTTTACTCGGATGACTTTGATGACCGGCTGGTGCAAGTGCACCTGTGGTATAATCCAGCCACCGCAAACGTTCCCAACCCCGAGGCTTGGGTGATCGGCGACATGCAGAACAGCGCGACCTATCACATGCCCGGAGATCCCGCCAACATTGGGTATCCAACCAACACCTACGGGCTGACCAGAACCACCTATTACCGCTACGTCAACTCGGTCAAGCTCTACAAATGCCCGGCCGACAAGAGCAAATTCAACGGGGCGGACAAAGTGCGCAGCTACTCGGCGAATTCCTTCATGGCGGGGCGCGATATCTTTGGCGGAGGCGGCCGCGTTTTCTTTCGCAGCAAGGAAATCGACCGGCCGGCCGACCGGTTTGTCTTCGTGGATGAGAACGAGGCCCGCATCAACGATGGCTTTTTCGCGGTGGACATGCGCAATCCCGCACCCAGCATGAACGACCTCCCGGCCGCTCATCACTCCGGTGCGTTTTCCGTCAACTTTTCAGACGGTCATTCGGACATGGTGAAGTTGAAGGATTCCACCACCCGACAATGGACCAGCACGGCCGCCATTCCCATGCCGCCCATCAACGCCGACTGGCAGTGGCTGACCAACTCTGCCACGACCCGATGACCAACTCCCTCCAGCTTGGCTGCCGCATTGCTGGCTTGGCCCTCTGTGTGGCCGTGTGCATGATGCCCGTCACAGGGTGCCGGCGTTCGAGTCCGCGCGGTGCGACCGGCCCGACCGCTCCCACGCCGGAAGGCGCACCGCCACCCATCACCCCGGCTGCGCCAGTGGCTGAGTCTTCCACCATCCCCCCCGCGGCTATTCCGCAGAATCCCGCCATGGCACCGCTCATCAAGAAGGCGGTCGAGCGCTATTTCAACGAATTGGGCCAGGCCCCCTACACCTGCCAGGATCTGGTCCAGAAGAAATACCTTCCCTCGGTTCCGCTGGCCCAGAACGGTCAACCGCTGGACCTGAACCTTTTCCTGGCCCACAACAACACCAAGTAAGGCCGCGCCTTTCGCCCCGCTTGGTGGACAAACCCATTGAACTCCTGGCGCCCGACTCCTACAGTCCGCCTTCATTATGGGCACTGAAAACTCTGGCGCGTCGAGCAATCCGTGGATCCTGTGGGCGCTGCTCACGGTCCTCTCGTGGGGCGTCTACGGCGTCATCCTGCACAAAGGCCGCGGCTATATGCCGATGGGGCCTGAAGCCCCGCATGCCGGCCTCAAGGCGTTCCTCTTTGTCTGCCTGGCTTACGCGCTCATCGGCATCGCGACCATGGCAACGCTCAAGGCACGCGGCTCGAACTGGACCTTCACGCCCGCCGGCGTGCAGTGGAGCGTGGTGGCTGGTGCGGCCGGTGCCATTGGCGCGTTCGCACTGGTGCTTTCGCTCGGTGCTGCCGCCCAGATTTACAAGGGTGCGGCTGCCGCTGCCGTGATGCCCATCGTCTTCGCCGGTGCGCCGGTCGTGAACACGATCGTGGCGATGACTCTGCATCCGCCGGAGGGCGGGGTGAAGTCGCTGCCGGTGCCGTTCGTGCTGGGCTGTGTGATGGCCGCGTGCGGCGCGTTCCTCGTGGCCAAGTTCGCTCCGGCGAACACGGGTGGCGGCGCGCCCAAACCGGCCATCGCCGCGCCCGCCAATCCGGCTGCCCCCAAGTGATCGGTAGCCAACCAGCACAGGCAGGCGCAAAGAGGTTTTCCTTTTTGCGCCTTTTGCGCTTTTTTGGAGCTCAAGCAACCCCGGTGTGAACGAGCAACTGGACAAACTTCGCGGTCTCTTGACCGCGCTTCGGGTGAATCCGTTTTACGCGGCCAAGCTCGCGGGCACCGGCCTGCTGGATGGCGTGGCCAGTGTCGCGGAGTTCAGCGCGCGCTGCCCGTTCACCACCAAGGCCGAGCTGGTGGCGGACCAGTCTGCGCATCCGCCTTACGGCACGAACCTCACCTTTCCCCTGGAGTGCTACACGCGCTGCCACCAGACCAGCGGCAGCACCGGCAATCCACTGCGCTGGCTGGATACCCCGGAGAGCTGGGCTTGGATGCTCGACAACTGGGAGACCGTCCACCGGCAGGCCGGCACCACGGCGGCGGACCGCATTTTCTTCGCGTTCAGCTTTGGGCCTTTCCTCGGGTTTTGGACGGCCTTCGAGTCGGCGCAACGGCTGGGCTGCCTGGTCATTTCCGGCGGCGGCATGACGAGCGTGGCGCGGCTGCGGGCGATGCTGGAGTTGAAGGCGACGATTCTCTGCTGCACGCCAACGTATGCGCTGCACCTCGCCGAAATCGCGGCCAAGGAGGGCATGGACCTGCGCCAATCCGCCATCCGCACGCTCAGCGTGGCGGGCGAACCCGGGGGCAGCATCCCGGCAGTGCGGGCCCGCCTCGCGGAGTGTTGGCCCGGGGCGCGGGTGTATGACCATCACGGAATGACCGAGGTCGGCCCGGTGAGCTACGAGTGCCCAGCCCGACCCGGCGTGCTGCACGTCATCGAGCGCGCGTTCATTGCGGAAGTCGTGGATCCGGCCACCGGCCAGCCTGTGCCCGCCGGCGCGCAGGGAGAATTGATTCTCACCAACCTCGGCCGCACCGGTTCGCCGCTGCTGCGTTACCGCACGGGAGATTTGGTAAAGTGCGGGACGCGAAGCCCGGAGCCCGGACCATGCGCGTGCGGTTCCCGTGACCTTGCCCTCGAAGGTGGCATTCTCGGGCGGGTGGACGACATGGTGGTGGTGCGTGGGGTGAACGTTTATCCCGGGGCCGTCGAGGAAATCATCCGTCGGGTGGGCGGGGTGGCCGAATATCAGGTGCGCGTGAGCCGGGTGCAGGCGTTGTCGGAGCTCACGGTCACGGTCGAGCCGCAGCCAGGTCAGGCCGCCGTCGGGCTGGGGGATCGGCTGGCCCGGGCATTGGAGTCCAGCCTCGCGTTGCGCGTGCCGGTGCGGCTGGCCGAGCCCGGCAGCCTGCCACGCTTCGAGTCCAAGGCGCGGCGCTGGGTGCGGGAGTAGCCTCTCTTCCGGGCTTGAATGTTTTTGTTACGCCTGCGTCATATTCGGCGTGCCGCTAATCCGGCGCATAAACAAACAACACAAACCTGTAGCACCATGAAGAAACTGTTCGCCCTGTTCGCCGCCACGTTCATTGCCGCCTCCGCTTTCGCGGGTGAGTTCCCGGACATCAGCATCGCCGACCTCAAGAAGGCCATCGCCGACAAGAAGGTCACCGTCGTTGATGTGATGGGCACCAAGTCCTACAAGGAGAAGCACGTCCCCGGCGCGATTGACTTCGCCGCCGTGAAGGCCGACTTCGCCAAGGCGCTCCCAGCCGACAAGAACGCCCTCGTCGTCGCCTACTGCGGCGGCCCGAGCTGCAAGGCCTACCAGGCCGCCGCCAACGCGGCTGAGAAGCTCGGCTACAAGAACATCAAGCACCTCTCCGCCGGCATCTCCGGTTGGGTGTCCGCTGGTGAGAAGACCGAGAAGGCCAACTAAGCCAGCCCGGCAGTAATCTCGAAGCGCCCCGCGCCCTTGCGCGGGGCGTTTTTTTTGGCTCTGGAGCGGTGGTCTGTTACCGCCGAGCTTGGGCTGGGATCGGTGGTCGCAGACCGCCGCTGCAGATCGGCTCACCAGTTCTTCGGCAGTTCCGGCAGCGTGGCTTTCAGGATGCCGCGAATGGCCTGCTTCTCGGCGGCCGGCAGGTAGGCGTATTCCGCGTCGGGCTTGGCGGGGTCCAGCGCCTGCGCGAGCCGGGTGAAGACGCGCTGCTTCATTTCGGGTGGCAGACCTTGGAAGCCAAGGCTGTAGATCATCGGACTGCACCGGTGTTTGAACAGCCGCGTGCGCAGGTCGAAGTCCTTCAGCGACGCGCCGCCTGGCCCAAGCCGACGCACGCTGGTGTAGTCGCGCTTGAAGTCTTCGTCGCCCTTCACGCCGCCGGGCGGGAGCGGCACTTCGTCGGCAAAGAGCAGGTAGCGCGTCAGCGCGCGGGCCTGCTGGTCAAGCATCGCGGCGTCCGTGGGCGTGAGCTTGCCCTTCCCGTCCGCGAGCGCGGTGCGGGTGCGGTAGGTGGCCTCGGCGGCCCGGTTCACGAAGCCGATTTGATGCTCGTGGACGAGCTGTGGCAGCAGGTCGCTGTGCGCGGCTAGGTAGCGGTCGAAGCTGAATGCCACCCCGGGCTGCACGTATTGGCGCTGGATGCCCTGTGGCGAGAGCGAGCCGAAGAAATTGGCCAGGTGGTTAGTGAAGCCGCCGGTGCCGGTCAGATACCAGCCGCCGAAGCGCTGGTTCAACGGGATGCCGTGGCCGGACTGCTCCTGCCGGAAGGATTCGAGGCTCCCGCCGCGCACGCCGGGGATGACGGACTTCACCACGAGGCCGGGCACGTAGCCGGTATCCTCGCGCGCGTGGCAGTTCATGCAACGCGTGGCGCGCTCGGGGCGCGGTGGCTGGCCGTTGCGCGGGATGTCAAAGATGTAGAACACGCCGCCGAGATCCGGGTCCACGGAGACGATTTCGATTTTCCCGCCCTGCACCCAGCCGAGATAAATGTCTTCGTTGAAGAACAACGCGCGCGGGCTGCGGGGCGTGATGAGGCTCAGTTGCAGGCTGGTCGTGGAGAAGAGCAGCATCTGCGACGATGCCGGGATGTCGAGGGACTTGAGCGCGCTGGCGACGAAGGCCTTCTCGCCCGAGTAGTCCAATTCCACTTTCCCCGCCTGCACGTCGGTCATCCAGCGACTGAAGCGGTCCTTGGGGGTCTTCTTCCAGTAATCGTGCGGCGGCTGGTCGAAATCACGGTAATCGCCGGCGGCGACCGGGGCGGTGGCCAGCAGGAGCAACGGGAGCCAGGCGAACAGCTTCATGCGCGTTTCAAGATGCGGACGCACGGTCAGACGCAGCGGCGGGCGGGAGGTTCAAAGCAACACCGGGCGGCGGCCGTCACTTTCGCTTCTGCAATTTGAGGAAGTTCGCCATCAGCAGTCGGCCGCTTTCGGTCAGGATGCTCTCGGGATGGAACTGGACGCCCCAGATGGGCAGCTCGCGGTGGCGCACGCCCATGATTTCGCCCTCGTCGGTCTCGGCGGTGATTTCGAGGCAGGCCGGCAGGGTGTCGCGCTTGATGACGAGCGAGTGGTAGCGCGTGGCGTTGAAGGGGTTTGGCATGCCCGCGAACAGGTCCTCGCCGTTGTGCCGGATGGGCGAGGTCTTGCCGTGCATCATGCGGTAGTTCACCACCACCTCGCCGCCGAACGTGTGTCCGATGCACTGATGCCCGAGGCAGACGCCAAAGAGCGGGATGTGCGGGCCGAATGTGCGGATGATCTCGTTGGACAAGCCGGCTTCGCGCGGCGAGCACGGGCCGGGCGAGACGAGGATGCGCTCGGGCTTGAGGTCGCGGATCTGGTCGAGCGTGACCTCGTCATTGCGCACGACGCGCAGGTCCGCCTTCAGCTCGCCGAGGTATTGGACGAGGTTGAAAGTGAACGAGTCGTAGTTGTCTATGACCAAGATCATTGCCAGTGCCGGGGAAAGTAGCGGCGCGGCGCGGCTTTGGAAACTGGAAACGCCGCCGGCAACGGGGGCGCGTCGGTGGCGGCCGCATTTCTGGGCTTTCCTGCCGCCCCGCGCTGGCGTATCACACCGGTAAAACCGTGTATCTCAACTACTACGGGCTACGCGAGCCGCCGTTCAACATCAACCCGAACCCGCGGCTCATGTTCTACAGCGCCAAGCATCGTGAGGCGTTGAACCATCTGCTTTACGGCATCCGCGAGCGCAAGGGCTTCGTGCAGCTCACCGGTGAGGTCGGGGCGGGCAAGACCACCATCTGCCGCGCGCTGCTCGAGCACCTCGGCCCCAACTACGCCACCGCGCTCATCCTCAACCCGGTCCTCAACTCCGACCAGTTGATGAAGGCCATCGCGATGGAGTTCGGCCTGCAAGTGAAGGGCATGGACCGCCTCGAAACCGTCGCGGCGCTCAACCAGTTTCTCCTCGACCAGGTAATGAAGGACCACGACGCCGTCCTCATCATCGACGAGGCGCAGGATTTGACCCCGGAGCTGCTGGAGCAGGTGCGCTTGCTCTCCAATCTCGAAACCGACGACCGGAAGCTGCTGCAAATCATTCTCCTCGGCCAGCCCGAGCTGCGCGACCGGCTCAACAAGCATGAGCTGCGACAGCTGCGCCAGCGCATCACGGTGCGCTACCACCTGGCCCCGCTTACCCCGCGCGAGGTGGGCCAATACATCCAGCACCGGCTGGCGGCGTGCGGCGCCAACGGCTCCCCTTACTTCAGTGCCCCCGCGGTCTGGCGCATCCACCGCTACAGCAGCGGCATCCCGCGCCTCATCAACGCGCTGGCGGACAAATGCCTGCTCGCCGCCTTCGTCCAGAAGCGCGACCGGGTGAACTACGGCATGGTGGGCACCGCCATCCGCGAACTGGAGGGCAACATCCGCGTATGAGCCTCATCAACGACGCCCTGAAACGCGCTGCCGACGCCCAGAATCAGGCCCAGCCGCCGTCCTCACCCGCATCCGGTGGCCGGCACCGCGGACCCAAAGGTGTCGCCGATCTGCCGGCTCCGATGGTGCCCGCGGCGACACAAGAGCGCCCTGCCTGGCTGCCCATCATCGGCATCGGCTTGTTGGTCCTGATCCTGTTGGTTGCCTCCGGATTCTTCTTCAGCAAGTGGTGGAGGGAACGCCAAGGGTCACCGCCCGTTGCCGAAACGCCGAAGGCTCTAGCGCCGACGAACAGCACGCCGGTTACCACCCCCGTGCAGGTTGCCAGCAAGACCGTCCCCTCCGAATCCGCCAAGACGAACGCCGCCGCTACCAATCTCCCTCCCAAGGTCGTCGTGCCGCCGGCTCCTCCCGTGGTCACCAATCCGCCTTCTCCCGCCGTCGTGCCCCAGCCGAACCCGGTCACAATCCCTCCCGCTCCTTCCCCGACCAACGCCGCAACCAATCCAACGCCCACGAATCCGCCTCCTGCTGCTGGGACGCCCGCGCCGGTGCCGCCCGCGCCAGTCACTCCCACCACCGAGGTCAAGGCCGACACCCAACTCCCGCCCCCGTCGATGCCGGTGCCTGCCCCGGCGACTAAGAAGCCGGAAGTTCCGCCCGCCAAAGTGGCCGGCGTCGAGTTTCCCGACCTGAAACTGCAGGGCATCATCCGCGGCAAGAAGAAGATCTCGGTGATCGTCAACGGCAAGACCCGCTCGCTCGGCGACCGGATTGAGGGCGCGTTCCTGCTGAAGATCGACCAGGAAAGCGTCACCTTCGAGAAGGGCAGCGTGAAACGGGAGTTCTTCCTCCTGCGGTGATCCAGAGCGGGAGCACGATCAGGATTAAGATCAGGAGCAGACGTGCTTCCCCGGTCATCGCGAATCCTCCTGCTCGTAATCCTGCTCCCTCTTTTCCCCCGTGACCCCGCCTTGCGTCATCTTCGAGGACGAACACCTGCTGGTGGTCAACAAGCCTGCTGGTTGGAACACCCACGCCCCCGCGCCCTACGCCGGCGAGGGCATCTACGACTGGCTCCGCCATCGCGAGCCGCGCTGGGCGGACCTTGCCATCATCCACCGGCTCGACAAGGAAACCAGCGGCGTCCTCGTCTTCGGCAAGACGCCGCGGGCGAACAAGGCATTGAGCGAGCAGTTTGAGCAGCGCACCGTGACCAAGCGCTATCTCCTGCTCACTGACCGACCCGTTCCGATCGAACCGCTCACGGTGGAGTCAGTGATGGTTCGTGCCGGCGACCACTATGTCAGCCGGCCGGCCGGAGCGGCAGGACAGCACGCCGTCACCAAGTTCCAAAAGCTGGAAACCGACGCAAGGCAGCAAACCCTGGTGGCCGCCATGCCGCAAACCGGCCGGACACATCAAATCCGCGTTCACGCAGCGGCGAGCGGGTTTCCGATCATTGGCGACACGCTTTATGGGGGCGTGCCTTCCCAACGGTTGTGCCTGCACGCTGCCGAATTGGCGCTGCACCATCCGGCGACCGGAGAGCAGCTGCTGTTCACCGCGCCTCATGATTTTGCCCGCGACGCCTGTGACGCCTTGCGCGAAGCCTTGATCGAGCCAGACGGCACGAATTGCTACCGGCTGGTTCATGGTGCCGGGGATGGCGGGCGAAATCGCCATTGGCTCGTGGAACGGCTCGGTGAATACCTGCTTTGCGCAAGCGAAGCTGAGGTTGCGGAGGAGATGCAGGGCGCAATTCAGTTTTTGCTGAAGCACCTTCAACTGCGCGGCGCGTATCACAAGCACCTCGACCGCCGTGTCCGCCAGACCAACCCCACGCAGGCCTCACCGCGGCTCGTGCTCGGCGCGCCAGCCCCCGAGCGCTTCCCCGTGCGCGAGAACGGCCTCCAGTTCGAACTCAGTTTCAGCGAGGGCTACAGCTACGGCCTTTTCCTCGACCAGCGTGACAATCGGCGGCGTCTGCTTACCGGCCACATCGCCGCTGGCTTTCCGCTGCGCGCTCCGGGCGCCGCATTCCGCGTGCTGAATACTTTCGCCTACACCTGCGCCTTCTCCGTCGCGGCAGCGAAGGCGGGCGCACACACCACCAGCCTCGATCTCTCGAAGAAGTATCTGGAGTGGGGCCGGCGCAACTTCGCACTCAACGGCCTCGATCCGGCGACGCATGACTTCATCTACGGCGACGTATTTGACTGGCTGCGGCGGCTGGCGAAGAAAGGGCGGCAATTCGACGCTGTGCTGCTGGACCCGCCGACCTTCTCGCAGGCCAAGGAAAGCGGCGTGTTCCGCGCCGAGAAGGACTACGGGAAGCTCGTTGCGCTCGCGCTGCCGCTGCTTGCGCCGGAGGGCATCCTGTTCGCGTCCACGAACTGCGCCACCCTGCCGCCGGAGGACTTCCTCGCCACCGTGGGCGACGCGGTTCGCCAAGCGGGCCGTCGCATCGTGCAGCAGCATTACGTGCCGCAGCCGCCGGACTTCCCCATCACCCGCGATGAGCCGGCTTACTTGAAGACCGTCTGGATGCGGGTGAGTTGAGCCTCGTGCCGGCGGTTTGCGGCCACTGGTCCCGGGGATAGCAGTTCAGAGTGGCCGCAAGCACTCCATCCGCACACGGCATTCCCAAATCCCCACCGCTACCTCCCCGACAGCCAAGCCACGATGTTGCCGCGGCCAAACAGCCAGATGACTGCGGCCAGCGCGATGTAGGGGCCGTAGGGCATCCGGCTGGACCATTCACGGCGCCGGCAAGCGATGAGCGTTACGCCCACCACCGAACCCAGGAAGGCGCTGGCCATCAGCGAGAACAGCACCGCCGGCCACCCCAGGAACGCGCCGATGGCGGCCATGAACTTCACATCGCCAAAGCCCATCGCCTCGCGTGGCAGCACAAGGCTGTCCGTCACGGCTTCAAGATGATGAACTGTCGCCGGGTCGAACTCATCGTTGCCCACGCGCAGGCGCGACGGCGAAAGCCGCACCTCCACGTCCCGGTAGCAGCGGTCCACCATTTCCAATCGCGCGGCGCGGAACGCCACCGTGTCGCTCTTGCGGTAAAACAGCTCCTCGTAGGTTATGGGACCGGTGGGCAGCAGCAGCTCGTTCTCGGTAAAGGTGATGAGCGAAGCCGCCGGCAAAGCCACCTGTTGCTGGCCAAAGAGCAGCTTGCCCAGCCGCAGGATGCCATAGACCAAGCCGCCGCCCACCGCCGCCCCAATGGCCGCATCCCGCAGCCCGTGCGCGGCCTTGGTGCCGCCGTGGATTTCCGGGAACAACCCCGACAACACCACGCCCGTGGCGATGCCGCCAATGGTGATTTCATCCGGGATGATGAAGTGCTCGAAATCTATGAACGTGGCGACCAGCAGCCCTGCCAGCAGCACGCAGTAGATGATGGGCGGCGCGAAACCCTTTGCGCCAAACCGCAGCCAGGTGGCCAGAAAGATCAGCCCCGTGAGCAGCTCGACCGCGAAGTAGCGCGGCGAGATGGGCGCGGCGCAGTTCGCGCATTTGCCCCGCAGCCACAACCACGTGACCAGCGGGATGTTGAGGTAGCCGGGGATTTGATACCGGCACTGCGGACAGTGCGACGGCGGCGTGACCACGCTCAGCCCCAGCGGCATCCGGTGGATGCAAACGTTGAGAAAGCTGCCGACGATGCAGCCGAACACGAAGAACGTGACCGACCAGAAGTGGAACGGCACGGCCGCCAGCGTGGAAGGTTCAGGCTGGCCCATAAACATTCTCGCGGAGCGCGGCGCGCATGATCTCCACCGGTGCCGGCCGGCCGGTCCAGATCTCCAGTGCCTTCGCGCCCTGATAGAGCAACATGCCGAGGCCGTTCGCCGTCTTGCAGCCGGCGGCCTTCGCCGCACGGAGCAGGGGCGTCTCGGCCGGGCGGTAAATCATGTCATAGACCGCTCCTGCCTGCCGGAGTGAAAACTGCGCTTCGTCCAGCGGGGAGGGGTCGCTTGGCTTCAGGCCGAGCGAAGTGGCGTTCATCACCAGATCCACCTTGGTTTTCGGATAACCCACGCCCACATACACCGAGGGAAACTGCCGCCGCACCTCCTCCGCCAGCGCGGTCACTTTGGCGGTGGTGCGGTTGACGAGAAACAGCGAGGCAACGCCCTCGGCCGCCAGCTTCAAGGCGGCGGTTTGGCCTGCCCCCCCGGCTCCGAGCAGCAGCACACTGGCTCCGCGCAGCACCAAATTCAGATCCTCGTGCACGGCCGTCGCGATGGCGTCGGCATCCGTGTTGAAGCCATGCGAGCGCAGCTCCACCGGGGCATCCGTCACGAATTCACGCAGCGGCTGCCAGCCGCCGTGCGCGTGCCGCCCCTCGAAGCGCACCGTGTTCACCGCTCCCCAGCGCTTGGCCGACACATCCAGTTCATCCACGAGGTCCACCGCCAGCAGCTTGTGCGGGACGGTGAGGTTGAGGCCGATGAACTTCATCGCCTGCGCGCCGGCGATGGCCTCGCGCAACCGGTCGGGATGCACGTCGCAGGCGAGGTAACGCCAGTCGAGGCCCAGCGCGGCGAGCGCGGGATTGTGCATGGCAGGGGAGGCGGAGTGGCGGACCGGATGCCCGAAGACCGCGCAAAAGCGCGTGCTGGCGCGGAGTTCAGCCGGTGCGGACACGCGGCGGACGATAGGTGCGACCACGCGGACTTCAAAGACGAAACTTTGCCACAAAGAGGCACAAGAAGCCGCAAAACTGGTTTGCTACAGAACGCTTGAGATGAGCGAAGGGTGGCTTTGGAGTGCGGCGAGTTCTCGCCGCTTTCCGCAGGCGACTCGTCGGCTTCGAGTTTAAGTGAAGGCTCGCACCAAGCAGCGCATCGGGCTAGCGCCAGCCCGACCGCGAGCGAACAACTGGCCGCGTTAATGCCTTCCGACGGCGACAAGCCGCCTGCGGAAAGCGGTGACAAGTCACCGCACTCCATAGCACCGACGGTGGCAACGCCCGCGACTCGGGGCTGGACGGGAAGGGCTGCTGGCAATAGAACCGCAAAGGCTGCGGTATCACGGCATGTTGTCATTTCGCGCGTGAAGACAGAAGAATACAACAAGGGCGTCAGCTTCCGAATCCCGACCATCGGATTCTGGACTCTCTGCCGCGCTGTCGAGGATGTCCCGGGTGTCGCGTTCACACGGAAGCGCAAATTTTTCTGGTCGGGGTTAGATGTTGGCGCTGAGTTTACGTTCAGAGGGCACAACTTCGTCATCAACATAGACGAATGGGACGGTGCGCTCTGGATTATCACCCAGGACGGTCAGCCGCATCCCGACGAGATGCAGGTATTGAGAGATGGAGTGGAGCAGGCGGCTGCGAAGGGCGGCTTCCTCGGTAGTTTGTGGCGGCAGTTAGTGGCGGCGACTTTCACTTGAAGTTGCTTTAGCTCACGGCCGTTGCCCGCAGACCCTCCGTGATTCTACTCGCGCCTACTTGATGCCCGCCAGCCGCTCCTTCCAAATCTTGTGCAGCAGCACGGTGGCGCGCACGTCGCGGAGGCAGTAGTCGGCGATTTCCTTGTGGCGGCCTTCCTCCATCATGTTCGTCACGTCCATGCCGGTGACGCCGTGGCTTTTCGGTGATTCGATGCCGAAGGCCTTGCAGTAAAAATCCAGGTTGAACTTCCGCGCCGCGCCGTCGCGGCCGCTCACGCCGTAGAAGGTGAGCTGCTCGGCGAGGTCGCAGTGCGGGTCGGTGGCGTAGCGGTAGCCGAGCCAGTCCTTGCGCGCGATGGGGACGTTTAGCTGCGCCGAACGCAGGTAGAGGAACGGCACGTCGAAGCCGCGCCCGTTGAAGGTGACGACCTGCTGGTAGTGCTTGGCGGCGTCCCAGAAGGCGGTGAGCAGCTCGTGCTCGTCCGCGCACGGCACGAACTCGACTGGGCCGGCCTCGGCGTCGTCTTCGAAGTCCTCGGCCTGAAAGAGCACTTGGCCGCGCTGAGTGTCGGCGTTGAGCATCGCGATGCACACGACCTGCGCGGTGAAGGGCCAGAGGCTGAAGAGGCGGGCGATTTCCTCGCGCTTGGCGGGGCGTTGCTCCTCCGGGAGTTTCTCGGCCTCGCGGAAAAGGTATTCCTGCTGCACCTCGTCGAACATCTCGACGGGCAGGCGCGAGGTTTCAATGTCGAAGACGAGGGTGGCCATAGCGTTGGCGGATGTTTCGCATTAGCGGCGGGCGTGGCAATCGGAAACCGGGGGCGGAAATGCCGAATTGACATTTCGACAGCGGAAATTTGCAATCGCCCGACACGGTAATGAGTTCTTCACTGCCCGCCCGCCAATTCACCAATCCCCGCGCCAAGCATGGCTTCCAGGGGCGCACCTGTTCGGTAACGGGCATCGGGGCCTACGTTCCGGAACGGGTGGTGACGAACGCTGACTTGGAGAAGGTCGTCGAGACCACGGACGAGTGGATCACATCGCGCACGGGCATCAAGGCGCGGCGCATCGCGGCGGACAATGAGTTTTGCTCGGACCTCGCGGCCAAAGCGGCGGAGCGCGCCATGGCCCAGGCCGGCGTCACCGCGGACCAGATTGACCTCATCATTGTCGCGACCATCACGCCGGACATGCCGTTCCCGTCCACGGCCTGCCTGGTGCAGCACAAGATCGGGGCCAAGCGCGCGGCGGCATTTGATCTGGAGGCCGCCTGCTCGGGCTTCATCTACGCCCTGGAAGTGGGCCAGCAGTTCATCATGTCGCGCACCAGTGAGTGTGTGCTCGTCATTGGTGCGGAGAAGCTTTCGTCCATCATTGACTGGAAAGACCGCACGACCTGCGTCCTGTTTGGCGATGGTGCCGGCGCCGCGATCCTTCAGCACCGGCCGGAATCCCATGGGTTGCTCACGGCTTGCATGGGAGCGGACGGCGGCAAGGCGGCCCTGCTCTCCCAGCCCGGCGGCGGCTGCCGGTTTCCCGCCACGCGAGACAGCGTGGACCAGCGCCTGCATTACCTGAAGATGGACGGCAAGGAAGTCTTCAAGAACGCGGTCAACGCCATGTGCACCGCCGCCCGGGAAGCCTTGGCGCGCTGCGAACTGACGGTGGGACAGATCAAGTGCGTCATCCCCCACCAGGCCAACCAGCGCATCATTGATGCGGTGGCTGAGCGCCTTGAGGCCCGGCCGGACCAGATGTTCATCAACCTCGACAAATACGGCAACACCTCGGCGGCCTCGGTCGCCATCGCCTTGGATGAGGCAGTCAGCCTGGGCAAAGTTCAGCGGGGTGATTTGGTCCTCTTGGTCGTCTTCGGAGCCGGGCTGACTTGGGGGGCGGCGGTCATTGAGTGGTAGCCGGGATTAACCGTTTTACTACAAATGGCCTAAAAAAAGAGCTTGCCTCGCAACGAGCGGTTAGCATAAGGTGCGATCGTATTTCGGTTAAGGCATTCCAACCCTGAGCATGAAAATGAAAACTACTACCCTCCGAATCGCCGCTTGTGGTCTGGCGGCCCTGATCCTTTCTCTGGCACCCGCAGCGCATGCGGCTCTGACCCCCGCGCAAATCAGCGACCTTGCTGGCAGTGGAAAAGGAAAGAAAGACTCCGGGCCAACTGCCGCCGCGGTCCAAGCATTGATGAATTCGGTCCCGCAGGCCCAAAAGCAGCAGCTTGCTAAGGATATTGCCGCATACGTTGCAAAAAACTATCCAACCAGCGCGGGGTCGATCGCTGGTCAGCTCGCAAAGCTGCTCCCAACTGCTGCCGTTGAGATCGTCAAAGCTGCTGTTGGCGAGAACAAAGCTGTAACTGCGGCCGTGGTAGAAAACGTTGTTCGGGAAGTGAAGGGAACTCCCGGTGCGCCAGTCGCTGTTGCAGTCGCTGTTGCCCAGATTGATGTCGGCCTTGCCGTCACGGCGGCCAAAGCGGCGACCCAAGGCGTGGGCGGTAACACAGACGTCGCCAGCGCGATCATCCAGTCCCTAGCTTCGGTCCCTGGGGTCAGCGCGCAGCAGATCACCGTTGCTGTGAATCAGGTCGTCCAGAATATTGGCAACGCCTCTCCGGTGGCGTTCACCGTCAACCCCTTGAATGTCTCGACTTCCATCTAGCACAACCAGATCTACGAGAAATAAATTCAGTCAATAAGCAGCACAGCAAATGAAAGCCACTACTACACTTTTCGCGACGGGCACAGCCATGGCAGCGGGTCTGATCCAAGGGTCGGCCCAAGAAGCCCCGGCCTTGTTCAAGGTGGGCAACGTTGAAGTCCGCCCCAGCGCAAGTTACTCCGCTGTATACGATGACAACATCTTCTTGGAGCATCATCAGAAGGGGCTGGCCTTGAACGGTCGTCCTGGCCGCGATCATGATTTCATCCATACCTTCTCGCCGGGCCTTCGCCTCCTCGCGGGCGATACTGCCCAGAGGCAGTCGGCCTACATGGCGTTCAACTATCAGGCTCAGTTTCAGAGATTTAGTAAGAATACTGGCGCTGGCGCAATCGACCAAAATGGTGGCCTTGAGGCTGGGGTCTACTTCAATCGATTAAAGCTCGGGTTAGTTCAGAACATGACTCGCGCTTCCGCAGCTGACGTCGCAAACTTGGCTGCCAACGGCCGCGTCCGTCGTGCCAATTATGACACGACGCTAGACGCGAACTATGAGGTCAGTGAAAAGACCCACGCGAACCTGATCTTGAGCCAGCAAATCGCTGATTATCAGGCCCCGCTGGTCGACAGCGCCACCCGTTCCGCCGCGCTGTTTCTCGATTACCAAGTTCTCCCCAAGGTCAAAATGGGCATTGGCGGTGATATCGGCTATATGCAGGTTGATGGCAATGCAGCTAACCACAATCCGAACAGCCTCTACTACTCGGGTCTGGTCCGCTTGAACTGGCAGGCCACTGAAAAAGTCACCATCGGCGGCAGCACCGGTGTTCAGCACATGAACATCCAAGAGCAGGGTGCCAAGGATCCGACCAGCTTCGTTTTTGCACTCAACGCCAACTGGAAGGCTGCCGAGCGCACGACTTTGGGCCTCTCGGCTGATCGCCGTCGCCGCGTTTCCAACGCACTCGGTGCTCAGCAGAACGAGGAAACCTCGTTTGCGGCCAACCTCAGCCACCAGCTTGCTGATGCTCTGACCCTCACGCTGGATGGTGGTTACACGCAGTCGCACTATGTGGCCACCACACGGGGTGCCGCTGGTTTCATCCGCGATGACCAGTATGTCTACGTCAAGCCGGGCTTGGCCTACCGTTTCCTGGAGCGCGCGCAGGCCAGCGTCTTTTATCAGTATCGTCGTAACGATGCCAACGCGGCTAACAATGCCAACGACTTCTACGCAAACCAAATTGGGCTGGAGCTCTCCTACCGCTTCTGATGCTTCAGTAAGAGGTTCTTGAAATTAAATTCAAAGCCCGCCACTGCTGCGTCAAACTGGCAGTGGCGGGTTTTTACGTTGATGCGCTCCCTCCTCGTCTTACTGCTCATGGTGTTGGTGCTGGACTGTTTTGCAGCAGCGCCAACCAACTCAATTGCGCCCGGCACAAACACGAGTCTTGTGCTCGGAGTTGGCGACCTTGTGGAAGTCAAGGTCTACAAAGAAGACGATCTGCTAACGAAAACCAAGATAGACCAGGACGGCACCATCTATTTGCCCTTGGTTCATGCTGTGCCCGTGGCAGGCAAGACAATTGCAGAGGCACGTGAAGTTGTCCGCCGCCTATACGAAAAGGACTATCTCGTCTCGGCTGATGTCACGGTCACACTGCTCGAGCTGGCGCGCACCAACAAAGTGGAAAAGCCCAAGCTCAAGTTCACGGTGGCGGGAGAAGTTAAAAAACCAGGCATCATTGAGATTCCTGAAGGCGAAAAGCTGGATCTGGTCAATGCAATCGCCCTTGCGGGTGACTTTACGCCCTTAGCCAACAAGCGAAAAGTCTCCGTCAAACGGCGTGAAGGAGATGTCGCGAAAACCTACGAGATCGACGTTCAATCAATGCTCCGAGATGCCAAGGCGAAGCCCTTCGAAGTCAAGCCCGGCGATTTCATCGAGGTCCGACAGACACTTTTCTAGATGGATGCATTGAACCAGACTGGCGGCGGCGCAGCAGCGCATTCTGACGAGTCGCCGTGGAACAGGGATCTCTGGCAGATACTGCTAGAGAAGGCGTGGCTCATCATCTGTATCGTTGTTGCTGCGGGTGCTGTTGGCTATTACCGCGCAGAAAAGACACCCAGAGTATACCAAAGCCGCGCGGTAATTTTCTTGGACTTTGGTGAGCAGGTCGTGGTCAAGATGGATGAGGTGGATAAGAGAGAAAAGGCGGGCGTCGATCTTCTCAATACGATTGCCAACAACATCAGGAGCAGTAGCGTCCTGAAACGAGTAGTTACCGCCAAGAATCTCACTCAGCACCCCTACTTCAAGCAGTGGTCCAGTGCTCCAACTGAGGAAATGGTGGTCGAGATGCTCTCGGGTTCGATTGATGCCCGGTTACGGAGGTTTACCCGGTTGATTGATGTAACCGCCGAATTTGGTGATCCGGCTTTGGCACAGCTGGTGGCCCAGTCCGTCATCGAGGAGTATATTAGTCTGAACAATGATGAACGTTCAGGCGTTGGCACAAACGCTGCCCAGTTTCTGATAGAAGAGGAAAAGCGCATTAAGGAGCGACTAGCCAAGGCTGAGCGGGCTGTTCTCGAATATCGGCAAACGAACAACATTTCGTTGGGGGGAGACAACGACATTCTCACCAGTGAGTTTAAGTCACTCGCTGAAAAGTGCACAGAAGCCAAGGACGAGCGCAGGCTGTTGGAACTGGAAGCCAAACTAGCGGTGCAGGTAGGCGACAAACTGGAAGAACTGCTGAAGCTTCCTCTGGTATTGCGTTCACCCGAGGTTGTGGCGCTGAAGGAGAAAGTTCAGGCGCAGGAAACCCTCCTCAGCAACCTGCTGCTTCGCTACAAGGAGAAGCATCCGGCCATGATTCAGGCCCGAAATGAATTGGCGTCACTGAAAAAACTCTTCGAGGACGAAGTCCGCAGGGGACCGGATCGGCTGAAGAAGCAATATGAAGCAGCGCTGGAAAAGGAACGCATCCTCGATCAGGCGCTAAAGGAGCAGGAGAAGAAGTTATTCGCGCTGGACTCGCTGCGTGGGCAATTCGATGTGCTGCAGCGCGAAGCGGCTGCGGACCGAAGACTCTACGACAACCTAATTCAACGGTTGCGCGAGGTGAATGTCACGAGCGGGCTCAAGAAGAATGACGTCCGCATCGTGGAGCCGGCCTATTTGCCCGTATTCCCTATCCGACCCAACAAGCGGATGATTTTCACTTATTCCCTTGGGGTGGGATTTGCCATCAGCTTAGGCATGATTTTTCTGCTTAAACAGCTAGACACTACCATCAAGTCCGTGGACCAGGCGGAGCAAATGCTGTCCCTGCCTGTGTTGGGGGCGATACCCAAAAATCGCTTAGTCAGGGATGGGAAAAGCCGCCTCTTTATCAGTGATGATCCGCAGTCTCTCTGCGCGGAAGCATTTCGCAGCTTACGTGCATCTGTTGCATTGTTAGGGCGTGAGGCCGATAGAAAGGTCGTGCTCTTCACCAGTGCGGTCCCGTCCGAAGGCAAATCCTTCTGTTGCGCCAACTACGCAGTCGCCTTTGCCCAGCAGGGACGGCGAACCTTGGTGATTGATTTTGACCTCCGCAAGCCAGCTTTGGGGGAAACATTCGGTCTGACTACCAATCCGCCAGGGGTCACGGATATCTTGCTGGGGAAGGACACTTTGGAGAAATGCGCTCTGCCCACGCGCTTTGAAAATCTCCATTACCTGCCGGCCGGGACGATGGTGCCAAATCCTGCTGAGCTAATGTCGGGGCAATGGACCAAGAAACTACTTCAGGAGGCTGCCTCCAAGTATGATCATGTGGTGTTGGACACGGCCCCAATCAACGCGGTCAGCGACACCTTGTTGTTCGTGCACGAAGCCCAAACCGTCTGCATGGTAATGCGGGCGAGGAAGACACCTGGCAGAGTCGTTGCGCGTGCCTTGGAGATGATGCGACGTGCTGGCGTTCGGCCATCCGGCGTCATCCTAAACTTTCTCCCAACTCACGCTGGGCCAGGCTACTATTACTACTACTCGGGCAACAAGTATTACGGACACAAGGGTGTATATGGTGCCGCACCAACGCCCCGCGCCTGATACTTTCCCACCCGAAAGTTTGCACGTCCCACCTTTGGCCCTGTCGTCGGCTGCCTTGAGTTAACTCGAATGGACAAACTTCTGCTCATAGATGATGAGGTGGATGTTCAATACTCCTTCCGTCGAATCTTCGATGCTACAGGAATTGAGCTCCACACGGCATCCTCTGGTGAAGAGGGATTACGCGTCCTCGCAAAGCTTAAGCCTGATCTCATATTGATGGATGTTCGGATGGGGGCCGGCATGAATGGCCTGGAGACGCTCCGCAGGTTGCGCCAGCAGGATGCGCGACTACCTGTCATCATGATGACAGCGTATGGCACGACCCAGACTGCCATCGAAGCGATGAAACTTGGGGCATACGATTATCTGCTGAAGCCGTTCGACGTTCCCAAGCTCAAGCAGATTGTTGCCGCTGCGTTGCAAGCCGCCCGAGCCATGCGGCAGACCGTCGCCTGTCAACCTCTCCTCGAATCGGAGGACTACGATCTTGGCATCGTTGGACGCAGCGCACCCATGCAGGAGGTGTTCAAGCTGATCGGCCAAGCCGCCGCCACGGATGCCATCGTCCTGGTGACGGGCGAAAGCGGAACGGGCAAGGAATTGGTGGCCCGGGCCATATACTCGCACAGTCGCCGTGCTGAACAGCCCTTCCTCGCGATAAACTGTGCAGCCATCCCGGAAAATCTTCTGGAGAGCGAACTTTTTGGTCACGAGAAGGGGGCTTTCACGGGGGCAACGGCGCAGCGCGTGGGCAAGTTCGAACAGTGCAACGGTGGCACCCTGTTCCTCGACGAAATCGGTGACATGACGCTGCCCACCCAGACCAAAATCCTGCGCGTCCTCCAGGATGGTGCTTTTGACCGCGTTGGCGGCAACCAATCAGTCAGCGTGAACGTGCGGATCATCGCCGCTACCAACAAGCCGCTTGAGGAGGCCGTCGCCAGCCGCGCCTTCCGGGAAGACCTATTCTACCGGCTCAACGTGGTGCGGATTCGGTTGCCCGCGTTACGTGAGCGAAAGGATGATATTCGACTGCTGGTCGATTACTTCCTTAGGCGGTTCGCTCGTGAACAGGCGCGCCCTGCCAGCGCCATTTACCCTGACGCCTTGGCTGCGCTGGAGCGCCACCAGTGGCCCGGAAATGTCCGGGAGCTCGAGAATGTCATCCGCCGCTCCTTGGTAGTGGGCAAGGCTGGCACCATCATGCTGAGTGATCTGCCGCCTGAAGTTGTTGCCGGGCGGTCTTCTACGGTGATGCCTGCGGTCGCGGATTCCGTCATGAAGTCCGCGGAGCCGGCAGCCGAGAATGTTTCTGCCATGGCGCGGTCCTTATTCGCTTGGGCACGGTCGCAGCGGACGCTCAAAGTGCTCCCCGCGGTCGAGCGGGAGCTGGTCATCTGTGCACTGGCAGAAACGAGCGGTAACCAAGTGCAGGCCGCCAAACTCCTTGGCATCACGCGCGCCACCCTGCGTAAGCGCATCGAGAAGTTTGGCATTCAGCGTGAACTTTCCATCCGCTGAAACGAAAGTTCGACCTTCGGTTATTCTTGGGACATACTGCGAAGCCGTATTCCCATGAACCTCGACCGAGCCATCGCCGACGCTCCGCGTTGGATGTTTCTGCTGATCCTGTTCTACGCCCCTCTGGCCTACGGGAGCACCCGGCCAGTGACAGTTGTGGTGCTAAACCAGTTCAGTGCGGCGCTTCTGTGCCTTTGGTTGGGCTCCTGTCTCTGGCGGCGGCGTTGGCCGTCTGTGCCTTGGCCGGCTGTCGCGTTGGTCACGCTGCTGTTGCTGCAAGGCTGGTGGTTTGCCTGGAACGCCCACTCCATCCACTTCTATCGCACTTGGCTTACCTTAAACCGGGTCTTCGTGGAATCGCCGTTTCCTAGCCTGCCCGGGGCGGTGGATCGCGACTTGGCGCGCGCCGCGATGCTAAACATCACGGCACTGTCGGTGTTGTTTCTTTTCGCGGCCGACTTAATGGGCAGAGCCCTCTGGCGCAAGCGGGTCTGGATGGCGATGTGTCTCTCGGCGTTCGCCGTGGCGGCACTTGGCATTGCGTTAAAAATCGGGGGCCCGGACGCGCGGCAGTGGCTCTGGGACGAGCGCGTGGCGCAGATGAGCGTCACGTTCGCCGCATACCGTTACCATGGGAATGCTGCCTCCATGATGAGCATCGGTTGGGCCTTGGCCTTGGGGTTTGTCATCGCCGCTGCCAGTCGCCCCGGTCAACCGATAGTGCGGGCGATTTGGACGATGGTTGCGCTGGGACTTCTCGCGGGGCTCTTCATGAACACCTCCCGGGCTGGGTGGGGACTGGCGGTGCTGCTGCTTGGGATGGTTGGGGGGCGATTCCTGCCTGCGCGGTGGCGCGTGGTTGACGTGGCGGATATCGAATGGCGTTCCATAATCCCGCAGGGGCTAATCTTGTTGAGCGTAGGCGGCGTGCTGGTGGCGGTGGCCATGAGCACGGACTGGGGCGAGAAAATTACCCGGTTTAACACCGCCGCAGAAACGATTCAGTCGCGGTATCCCGCCGAGGTATACCACGAAGTCGTGCGCGAAACCGGTATGCTGGGCTACGGGGCTGGCTGCTTTCAGGTGGTATTGCCAGTCTACATGGAAGCCTTCGGCATGGCTTCCGAACGCTATGGCTTCTGGGAGCACGCGCATAATGACTATTACGAGTATCTCATCAACTGGGGCTGGTGGGGCATGGCTCTCTGGGTGCTGCTGGTCGGCGGGGGATTGTTCATCGGACTGCGCGACCATCTTCGCATGCCCAGTGTCTGGGGCAGCACGCAATGGGTGCTGGGCTTTTGCAACGTGGCGGCAGCGGCGGGCATCTTGATCCACTCGCTCTGGGATTTTCCCCTGCAGAAAGCCTCCATACTGTTGTTCTTTCTGACCCTCGTGGCTGATGGATGGGCCCGTTTGGCTGTCGCTGAAGAGGCGAGCGGTTCCAATCGCGCTGCCCCCGGTGAACCGCGTCAACTTTCGGCTGAGTCCGTGCCCGTCAGCTCGCCAAGATGATGCTTGTGCCGAAGGCCGGCATAAACCAGCCCGCCGACCACGCTCCAGCACAGGCTGCCCGCCGTGCATAGCAGCGACAAGGACAGCGCTGCCGTGTGCTCCACTCCGATCAGCGGCACGGCCAGCATCAACACGAAAAGATTCTCCCGCACACCCAGCCCGCTCGGTGTCAACGGGATCACGACCATGCAGGTGATCATGGGCACAATGGCGAAGAGATGACGCAACGAGAGGTCCAGCTCCAGCCCCCATGCCAGTGACTGGACATGCAACACGCAAACCCCGCAAAGCAGCAGCGACGCAGTCAGGCTCTTGAACAGGAACCGAGGGTCCTTACCGAACGGTTTAAGCGAGTCCCGCAGGCGCTCGAGGAATTCTCCCTTCGGTAGCCGGCGCAGCCATTCGCGCGCCTGCGGCAGCCCGCGCGAAACGCCGCCCCGGAGTGCGAGGTAGAGCACCGCCGCGCAGCCCGTGAACATCGCGGTAATCACGACAGCCAGCTTGAGGAACAACGGATCCGTCCTGAGCAGCGGCAGGTTGGCAGCCATTGCCACGAGGGTGAAAACCAGCAGCCCAAACAGCCCGATGATGCGGTCCACGAACACGGTGCCGACGGCTTCCGCCTTTTTGTGATGCGTCTCCCGCGCGGCGTAGTAGGCCTTCATCAAGTCTCCGCCCGCCGCTCCCAGCAGGAAGGAATTGAAGAAGTGCGCCACTAACGAGATCTCCGCCGCGCGTGCGAATGACAGCTCCAGTCCGTGCACCCGCAGCACCTGCCGCCACCGCACGATGCCGAGGAGAATCGTCGCTCCCATCAGGGCCAGCGAGACGGCGAAGGCTTCCGGTCGCACGCGCGACACAGCCCGCCACACTTCCCGTGGTCCGTGGGACCACGAAACCTCAAGCCGCTGCGTGCGGGTGAGTTGGTTCCATGACGGGCTGCGTTGCTCGCGCTCCCACGCGTCCATCCCCTCTTTCCAGAAAATCCTTTGGAAGACCAACGCCAACAGCAGCCCGCACAAGGCGAGTTGCACCGAGCTCTTGAACCATGACGGCACCTTCTTCACGGCCCCCAGAGCTGCCTGATGTGTGCCACGCCGCGTTTGACCGCATCCGGCTTCAGCCCCGGGCTGAATTCAAAGACCTTGATGTGCTCCGGCCGCACAAAGGGCTTCAGCGTGGCGAAGTCGACTGTGCCCGTGCCGGGCTCGCGGTGGTCGCGCCCGGGAAACTCCACATCATGGATGTGGAATCCACCAAGCCGCTCCGCCAGTTGGCCGAGGTGGGTGACATGGTGCAGGAAACCCAGGTGCTCCTTGATCTGGGCATGGCCGGTGTCGTGCCAGTAGCGCACCGTCGCGGCGGGGAACTCTGCGAGAAACTGCGCCATCTCGCCATCCACCGGCACCTCTTCGAGGGCTTCGCGGTTTTCGATCCCCAGCTGCAGGCCCAGCTCCGTGGCCCGGGCCGCGATCTCCCGCAGTGCTGCGGTCGTGCGCTCCATCGGCCCCGCTTTCAGCGATTCTTGTTGCTCCACCGCATCCGCGATCAGCTGCTGAAATTTCGGCGACTCGTGCTGCTTGGCCGCGATCATGTCCAGCAACGTGTCCGTGAAATCATCCGGGGCAAAGAGGCCCAGGAAACCGCCCTTTGGTTTCATGTCCGGCAGGCTGCCCATGTGCAACACCACGAGCCGCGCCTTCACGCGCACGGCAAATTCAAGCGTCTTGAACGTCTGTCTCAGCGCGTTCTCGCGTTCGCGCCGGTCGGTGGCGGTGAACTGGAAGACATTCGGGGCGGCATGGTTTACGCCCATGGGCAGCGGGCAGAAATTGTGCAGCGTTGAGATGCGGATTTCGCCGGCGTCCACCGCATCAAGAATGCCGGGCACGAGGCTCACGCGGATGCCGTGGCTCAGCTCCGCGTAGTCAAAGCCCAACGCGGCGATCTCCTGCAGCATGGCGCGTCCGTCCGTGTGCCGATGTGAGTTCCAGCAGGTCGAGAGTGAATACATTCAAATAAGCCGCGTGTTCCGGGCATTAGGCACCGCGCAATGGCGGTTGTTCAAACCTGAAATCCCAACCGCTCCGGCGGAACGGTCTCGGTCCCCGGCGCTCAGTCGCTGTTCCTTTCAGGCAGCAAAAAGCCGGACGCGGTGGAAACCGGCGTCCGGCGTGATTGGGCAAGGCAGGGATCAGAGGTCGGCGTAGCGGGCGCGCAGCATGGCGGTGAACTTGGCCACCTTGAGCTTGCGCCGCCGCTTTTCGCTCGGCTTCTCGAACCGGCGGTGGTTGCGGACTTCCTTCAAGGTGCCTTCGCGATCGATCTTTTTCTTCAATCGTCGCAGCGCCTTTTCCACCGGCTCGCCCTTTTTGAGCTTAATTTCGGTCAAAACTGTTTCACTTCCTTCCCAGTCTGCTGCCCGGGGTTGGCTGGCGATCCGCCAGCCCTGTCCAGGTCAGGGAGGCGCAGTCTAGAGGCCGGCCAAGACCCGTCAACCGCCAAAAATGCCCGCTAAAACCGACCGTCCCGGCTCTCAAAGTGCGTCGGCTTGCCGAGGTCCACGCCCCCCTGCATCACCCAATCCGCCGCCCACCCGATCAGTTCGGCCGCCGCCACGCGCGGTGGACCAAAGCGCCTGAGGGCCTCACCCGCATCGTTAAGCAGGGCGGATTGCCCCTCGCTGCCGGTGAAACTCACCGGACGATGCATGCGGTGGCCAAGTTGCTCCGCCACGGTTCGGACACTTAACAGTTCCGGTCCGGTGAGGTTGAGCACATGGGGTGGCGTGCGGGCCAGAGCGAAGGATTGCAGGGTCATGGCGTTGGCATCGCCCTGCCAGAGGCAGTTGAACCAGCCCATGCCCACATCCACGGGCTGGCCGGTCCAGATGCGGCGTGCCAAGTCCACCAGCACGCCGTAGCGCAGCTCGCAGGCGTAGTTGAGCCGGAGCAGCACCACGGGAATGCCGTGCGTGCGGCTGAAATGCTCGAACAGGCGCTCGCGACCGAGGCAGCTCATGGCGTATTCCCCCACCGGCTGGGGAATGTCAGTCTCGATTGATCCGCCTCCGCTTACGGGCGTCAGGCCATAAACATTGCCGGTGGAGAAAGCGACGATGCGGCTATGTCGAAACCGTCGGCAGACCAAGGCCGGCAGCCAGGTGTTCATTGCCCAGGTCAGCGCCTCGTCGCCCGTCGAGCCGAATTTTCGGGCGGCGCAATAGACGATGTTCTCCACGTCCGGCAAGCGCGCCATGGCTGACTCGTCCAAGAGGTCGCAGCGGATCGGCTCAATGCCCTGCGCTTCCAAGGCCCTGAAATGCCCTGGCTCGGTGAAGCGGGCGACTCCGATGATGCGGCGCTTGCGGCCAGCCGCGTCCGAGGCGCGGCGTGCCATGCGGGCGAGGGTGGGCCCCATTTTGCCGGCCACGCCGAGGAACATCAAATCGCCCGGCAGTTCGCGGAGCGCGGCTACGACGCCCGGAGTTGGCTCGCTGAGGCGGTCTTCGAGTTCGGGGACGTCAGCGGGCGGTCTGATCATGACGTGGACATCGCTGCTCAGGGAGGTGTAGCGCAGATTGGCGGGGACGTCCACCCGGCCAGTCGCGTGCAAGGCACTTCCGGCCTCTGCCAATTTTGGCCTTTCAGCCGGGCGCAGTTTGGGCTTCCTTGGGACAGTGATGGAGCGTCCTTATGGAACCTAGCTCGGGTCATGGTCACGCCCCCGCCGGCCGGCGCCGGCTGCCGAGGTCTTTCAAGGAGCTGACGCCCACGAAGGCCTTCAATCCCCGCACCTTTTTCCGCGAGATGGTGTGGAAGGCGCTCATCACCCGGCGGGCCGGCGAGCATCAGGCACCCCGGTTTCCGAAACTCGACCCCGGCCAGCTTGCCCTGACTTGGATCGGGCACGCTTCGTTTCTCGTCCAGTTCAACGACCTCAATGCGTTGATTGATCCGAACTTTGCCAATTGGCTGTTCCTGCTGAAGCGCCTGCGTCGCTCCGGTTTGAAGCTCGAGGATCTCCCGCCCATTGACCTCGTGTTGCTCACGCACGCGCACTTCGACCATTTCCACAAACCATCCATCCGCAAGCTGCCGCACCCGAAGATTGGAGTGATGCCCTGGGGCATGGCCCCGCTGGCCAAGGGGCTCGGCTTCAGCCGCATCATCGAGCTGCAATGGTGGGAAAGCTTCAGTCACGGGGACTGGAAGGTGACGCTCACGCCGTGCAAGCACTGGGGCGCGCGCACGCTCACGGACAAGCATCGCGGCTACGGCGGATTCGTGCTCGAACACCAGGGCCGCACGGTCTATCACGCGGGCGACAGCGCCTACTTCGACGGCTTCAAGGAAATCGGCTCGCGGCTCGCGCCGGAAATTGCGCTCCTGCCCATCGGCGCCTATTACCCGGAGAGCTTCCGCAACGTGCACATGGGTCCGGACGAAGCGATGAAGGTCTTTCACGATGTGAAGGCAAAGTGGTTCGTCCCCATGCACTACGGCACGTTCAAGCTGTCCTTCGAGGAAATGGATGAGCCACCGCGCTGGCTGCGGGACATCGCGCGTCGCGACCGCCTCTCCCACCACCTGCGCATCATGGATGAAGGCGTGCCGGAGGTGTTTTAGGGCCAGCCGCCGAGCGGCGACGCGGCTGCCCAACTGCTGATTACTCTGCTTGCCCGGCGTGCGCGGGCTCCGCAACATCGCCCGCTCGGGATGCTGACGATATCTGAACTCTCCAAGTCCTACGGCGGCCGCACGCTGTTCAGCGGCGTGTCGCTGCAGGTGAACCGCGGCGACCGCATCGGGCTCGTGGGGCCAAATGGTGCGGGCAAATCCACGTTCTTCTCGCTCGTGCTCCAGCAGGAGCAGCCGGATGAAGGCGAGGTGGCGTTCCAGCGCGGCACCACGCTGGGCTTCCTGCCGCAGGAGAGCGCGCCCGCCGGCGAGGAAACGGTCGTGGAGCTCGCCACGGCGGTCTCGCCGGAATTTGCGGAAATCAGCCGCAAGCTCAAGGCCTGGAACGCCGCGCATCCCGACGAGCTGGATCACGAGGACGACCTCCACGCGCGGTTCAACGAGCTGGGGGGATACCAGATTGAGGCCCGCGCCAAGTCCATCCTCAAGGGCCTGAGCTTCCGGGACGCGGACTTTGACCGGCCCGCGCGCGAGATGTCCGGCGGCTGGGTGATGCGTGCCCACCTTGCGCGGCTGCTCACGCAGGAGCCCGACCTGCTGATGCTCGATGAGCCGACGAACCACCTCGACCTCGAGGCGCTCCTCTGGTTTCAGGACTACTTGAAAGGTTATCCCGGCGCGATCCTGATGATCTCGCACGACCGCGAGTTTCTCAACCAGCTCGTCGGCAGCATCGTGGAAATCCGCAGCGGGAAACTCCACCGCTACCGCGGCAATTATGACGATTTCCTCGCGCAGCGCGCCGCCGCCGAGCAGCAGCAGCTCGCGGCCTTCAAGAACCAGCAGAAGGAGATCGAACGCCTCCAGGAATTTGCCGACCGCTTCCGCGCCAAAGCCAGCAAGGCCTCACAGGCGCAGGCCAAGCTCAAGCAGATCGAGCGCATGGAGAAGATCGAGGCCCCCGAGGCCGCCGCCTCCACCGTGAGCTTCAGCTTTCCGCAACCCCAGCGCAGCGGGCTGAAGGTGGTCACGCTTAAGGATGTTCACTTCAGCTACGGCGACAAACCCGTCTATCGCGGGGTGAACTTCGAGGCCGAACGCGATGAGCGCATCGTTTTGGTCGGCCCCAATGGTGCGGGCAAGAGCACCTTGCTCAAGCTCCTGGCCGGCGTGCTCACGCCCGGTGCCGGTGAGCGGCTGCTCGGGCACAACGTGAAGTCGGGTTACTACTCGCAGTATCGCGTCGAGATGCTCGATGAGAAGCGCACCGTGCTGGACGAGGCCGGCGACACGCCGCAGCGCGTGACCGAGCAATACATCCGCACCGTGCTGGGCTGCTTCCTCTTCCGCGGCGACGACGTGTTCAAGAAGGTGGGCGTGCTCAGCGGTGGTGAAAAGAGCCGGCTGGCGCTCGTGAAACTCCTGCTGGACCCGCCCAACCTGCTGCTGATGGACGAGCCCACCACGCATCTGGACATGGCCAGCATTGATGCGTTGATCACCGCGCTCAAGCAGTTCGCCGGCACGGTCATCTTCATCAGTCACGATGTTTACTTCATCCGGGCCTTGGCCAGAAAGGTCCTCCACGTCAACGCCGGTGTGCTCACGCCGTATGCCGGCGATTACCAGTATTACCTGGACAAGACCAAGGCTGCGTCTGCCCGGGTGGCTTTGACCGCCGGGTTGAGCGATGGCCGCCCGCCCGCGCGCGAAGCCGTCCGGCCAGTCGTCGTGCCGGGCGTGGACCGCAAGGAGCAGAAGCGCCTTGAAGCCCAGGCCCGTCAGGCCCGTTCAGGCGAGCGCAAGGCGCAGCAGCAGCTGGTCGCGCGTCTGGAGAAGGACATCGCCGACTGCGAGGCTCGGCAGGCGGACCTTGTCGTCGAACTGGAAAACCCCGAGACCTACGCCAAGGCCGGTGCGGCCATGCATCTGAACAGCGAGCTGATGGGCGTGCAGCACCAGTTGGAAACGCTCACCGCCGAGTGGGAGGCCGCCGCGAAGAAGCTGTCGGAAATGGAAGTCAGCCAGTAGGCCGGCACGGCACCGGGGGAAAGTGGTCTTCCACGTTGCAATTTCCCCTCGCCAAAGCCGGCGGCCCGCAGTCGAATCCGCCCATGGCATTCGCCGATTTTCCCGCCCAGCAGCAGGGAGTCACGTTGCTCCAGCGCAGCCTGGAGCGCGGACGGCTGGCGCATGCCTACCTGTTCACGGGCGATGATCTCGACGAACTGGAGGGCATGGCCCGCACGCTGGCCAAGACCCTGAACTGCCAGCAGCCGCGCCGTATCGGTGGCGCGGCGGTGGACTGCTGCGATGCCTGCCCCGCCTGCCGAAAGATCGAACACGCCAACCACGCGGACGTGCAGTGGTTTCGGCCTGAGATGAGATCCCGGCAGATTTCCGTGGACCAGGTTCGTGACCTCATTCACACGGTCAACCTCAAGCCCACCGAGGCGGACTGGAAGGTGGCAGGCATCGTCGCCGCGGACCGGCTCACCGTGCAGGCGACCAACGCCTTCCTCAAGACGCTCGAAGAGCCGCCCGCCCGCAGCATCCTGGTGTTGTTGTCCACCGAGCCCCAGCAGTTGCTCGATACGGTGGTGTCCCGCTGTTTGCGGCTTACCTTCGGCGGCACGGGAGCCCGCAAGTTCGCCCCGGAGCACGTTGCATGGCTGGGCGAGTTCACCGCCCTCTTGGCCGCACCCAACGCCGGGCTCCTCGCGCGGTATCGCGTGCTCGGGCAGTTGCTGGCCCGCCTCGCGGCGATGAAGGAGACCCTGTCCGAGACGCTCACGGCCCGCTCGCCCTTGCAGCGCTACACCGACGCGGAGCCGAAGCTCCAGGAGAAGTGGGAGGAGGAGCTCACGGCCGCCATCGAGGCCGAGTATCGCCGCCAGCGTGCCGACCTGCTTCTGACCTTGCAATGGTGGCTGCGCGACGTTTGGCTGCGCAAGCTGGGAGCCGGATCGGAACTCGTCGCCTTTCCCGATCTCGCTCCCACGGCGGAAACCGTCAGCGCCCGCCTCAGCCCCGGTGAGGCGCTCGAAAATCTCCGGGTCATTGAGCAGACGCAGCGCCTGCTGCGCACGAACGTCAACGAGCCGCTCGCCCTGGAAGTCGGCCTGCTCAAATTGCGGCTGTGAGCCTGAATGTCGCTTGCCGTCTTTCGTTTCCGGGTCAAAGCTTCGCCATGCACATTTTCCCCCTTCCCGCCCGCTCAGCCGGCCTCCTCCTGGCCGCCGTGTGCCTGATCATTGCTGCGCCCATCTCGGAGAGTGCAGAGTCGTCCAAGTTGACGCCGGAACAGGAACGCGCACTGGACGGTGCGCGCAAAGGCTTCGGCAAGGCGAAGAAACTCCAGGCCGAGGTCGAGCGACAACTCATGCTCGTCCCAGAAGCCAACCGCGTTGGCGTCGCCCTTGCCCTCGCTGAATTCACTGCGGCGAAGTGGCCCGACGACGCCCCCGATTCCCTCGGCCGGCTGGTCCAGCTCCTGCCCGCACACGCAGTGCCGCTCATGAGCGCCGCCATCAAGGCCGCGCCAAAGGCCGCCCGGCCGCTGGCGGCTGCAGCCATGTCCGCAGCCCCCGCCAGCACCGTGGTGCTGGCCAGCGCGGCAGTGCAGATCAACCCATCCGAAAGTCATGGAATATTTGAGGCCGCCTCGTGGCGCGTCCCGAAGGAATTGAAACCCCAACTGGAACAGCTCAAGGCCAGCCTGCCGACCATCGCTCCTGCCAACCCTGCGAAGAAGGTGGTTCCGTTGGAACGGCCCCCCTCGTTTCAGTGAGCCCTTGGTGGGGCCTCACCCGCGCAGAATCTCGGTGACCAAGCGGGCGTTCTGACCGTCCACCAGGGAGAGTTCCTGGCCGTTGCGCTTGAAGGTGACCTTCTTGTGGTCAAGGCCGAAGAGGTGCAGGAGCGTCGCGTGGTAGTCGTAGTGGTGGACGATGTCCTTCACTGCGTGGTGGCCGAACTCGTCGGTCTCGCCGTAGGTAAAACCATTCTTGAAGCCGCCGCCGGCGACCCACATCGAGAAGCCGTAAGTGTTGTGGTCGCGGCCGACTTTCGCCGGGCCGGTGTCGTTCTGGATGACGGGCAGCCGGCCCATCTCGCCGCCCCAGTGGACGACGGTGGAGTCGAGCAGGCCGCGCGCTTTCAGGTCGGTGACGAGACCGGCGGAGCCTTTGTCGATGTATTTGCACGCGGCGGGCAGGCCGGTGCGGATGCTGCCGTGGTGGTCCCAGGTCTGGTTGCCGGTGTAGAGCTGCACGAAGCGCACGCCGCGCTCCACGAGGCGGCGCGCGATGAGGCAGCGCGTGCCGAACTCAGCGGTGGCCGGGTCATCGATGCCGTAGAGCCGCTTCGTGGCCGCGCTCTCGCCGGTGATGTCCATGGCTTCCTTCGCGGCGGTCTGCATCTTGGCGGCAAGTTCGTAGCTGGCAATGCGGGCCGCCAAATCCGTTTCGCCGGGATGCTCGCGTAGGTGGTCGCGGTTCAACTGGTCGAGGAAGGAAAGGTAGTTCTCCTGCGCCGTGCCGCGCAGGTGCGGCGGGGCGTCGAGGTTCGGGATGCGCGGCTCCTTGGAGCGGACGGCGGTGCCTTGGAAAAGCGAGGGCAGCCAGCCGTTTTCCCAGTTCGCCACGCCGAGCACGGGCAGGCCGCGCGGGTCGGTGAGCGCGACGAACGCCGGCAGGTTGCTGGTCTCGGAGCCGAGCGCGTAGGTCAGCCAGCTCCCGAGCGTGGGCCGGCCGCCGAGGACGCGGCCGTTTTGCAGGGCGTGGATCGATTGGCCGTGGTTGTTGACGCCGGTGTGCATGCCGCGCAGGAGGCAGACATCGTCCACGATGCCGGCGAAGTGCGGGAGCAACTCGCTGACGTCCATACCGCACTGGCCGTGCTTTTGGAATTTCCACGGGCTGGCGAGGACCTTGGGGCTGGCCTGGGCGGCGTTGTCGTATTTGATTTCGCCGGGGAATTTCTGGCCGTCGTATTTGTCGAGCGCGGGCTTGGGGTCGAACAAGTCCATGTGGCTGGGCCCGCCCTGCATGAACATGGAAATCATCGCCTTGGCGCGCGGCTGGAAGTGCGGGCGCTTGGGCAGGAGGTCGAAGGACTTCGGGTCGAGATCGGGGCGCGGGGCGTTGGCGAGGAGGTGGTCCTGCTTAAGCAGCCACGCGAGGGCGACGGAGCCGAGACCGAAGCCGGATTGCGCGAAGAAGTGGCGGCGGGAATTGCAGGCGGTGTGGGTGTTCATGGGTTGGCCCGCGAAATACGCGAAATGACGCGAAAGTTTTTGAGGTCCACGGTTTCTAGTGGTTGGACGGCGGGGCGGGTGTTGGCGATTCGCTCCCACTCCAAAAGCGGGTAGTGACCGAAGTTCACCAGCAGGCCGAGTTCAAAGCCAGTGGCGTGGAGATAGTTCAGCACCTGTGCGCGATGCTCATCGGTCAGCGCACTCACCGCCTTAAGTTCCAAGATGATTTTCGACCAGCAGACGAAGTCCGGCTCGTAGCCTTGCTTCAACGCCTGCCCCCGATACTCCAGCGAGAGCTTTGGCTTGGAAACGGCCGGAATGCCAAGGTGCGCGAGTTCAATCTCCATGCACTCGTGATACACAGGCTCCAGAAACCCGCAGCCCTTGTCTTTGTAAACCGCGAAACAGCCGCCCATGATGGCATAACACTCGTCCTTGAAGATAAGTTGCCCATCGCCATTTTTCATTTCGCGTCCTTTCGCGTGTTTCGCGGGCATCTCACTCCACGTAAAGGAACCGGTTCGCAGTCAACAAAGCCTGGCACAAGCTCGTGAGCGCGTGGTCGTCGGGGTTGGTGGGGGCGGCTTCTTTGCCCTTCGCGACGGGCGCGGGCTTTGGGGTGTTCGCGGTGAAGTGCGCGCGCTGCTTGCCGAGGAACGCGAGGGCATCGGTCATCTCCGTGGAGTTCGGCCGGCGGCTGAAGGCGAGCTGCCAGGCACGCGCAACTCGGGATTCATCAGTCGAGTCGCCGGCTTCCTTGGCCACGCGCTCGGCGAAGAACTTGGCCTGAGTGAGCGTGAACTCGCCGTTCATCAGCATCAGTGACTGCGGGGCGACGGTGGAAGCGTTGCGCAGCTCGCAGTTCGGCTCCATGCGCGGCGCGTCGAAGGTTTCCATTAACGAGAGCGGCTTGCTGCGGCGCATCTGCACGTAGAGCGTGCGGCGGAATTCCTCGCCGTTGAGCGAGACGAACTTCCCGCTCGGGCGGCCCGCCGTGTCATCGGTGTTCACGCCCACGACGATTTGCCCGGACTCGTCGGCCATGATGGGCACGGGCGCGCCGCCGGGTTTCGGGTTCAGCTTGCCGCTGACGGCGAGCTGCGCGTCGCGGAGCTGCTCGGCATCGAGCCGCCGGAGCGGATAACGCCAGAGGAGCTTGTTGTCGGGGTCGAGCGCGGCGGCGCGGGAGTGTTCAGTGTTCAGTGAGTCAGTGTTCAGTTTCTTGCCGGACGCCGAGGAGCCACCTTTGCCCGAATGAACACTGGAAACTGAATACTGAACACTTGTCCCCGACGCCTGCCGATACGCCGCGCTCGTCATCACGAGCTTGTGGAACTTCTTCAAACTCCACCCCTGCGCCATGAACTCACTCGCCAGCCAGTCGAGCAGCTCCGGATGCGACGGGCGCTCGCCCAGGGTGCCGAAGTCCGCCGGCGACGCCACAATGCCGCGCCCGAAGTGATGCATCCAAAACCGGTTCACGAGCACGCGCGTGGTGAGCGGGTGCGTGCCGTCGGTGAGGGCGCGCGCGTAGGCGAGGCGACGGCCGCTCGTGGTCAGAGCGGCGTCTTTCTCCGGCAAGTCCACGGGCCGAAGCGACGCGAGGATGCTCAAGTCGCCGGGCTTGAGCTGCTGCTTCGGCTGGTCAGGGTCGCCGCGATGAAACAGGAACGTCGGGGCGATGCCGTTGGTGCCCGCTGCGACGACCTCGTTGAAGACTGGGATGAACTGTTCGGCCGGCTTCCGCTCGCGAATCTTCGCGGCTTCGTCCGTCTTCTTCTTTAGCTCGTCGGCCTTCTTTTGCTCGTAGAGATACAGCGAGCCGGGACTGAGCTGCATGACCGTCGGATGTTCCTTCAGCAGCTTCACCTGCGCGGGCGTGCGCTTGGCGACGGCGGTTTTGTAAGCCTCGCGGAGAGGCGCGCGCAGTTCTTCCGGCCGCTTCAGCAATTCCTTCTCCAGCACTTCGTTGATGAACTCGTCCTGCTGCTTGAGCCGCGCGTCCTCGATGACCTTCGCTTCCTTCTCCACCTCGGCGGCCTTGGCGCGGTCGGCGTCGGACATGAGCGAGACGAGCCGCGCGTTGGGCGTGCGCCACGTGCGGAGGTCGAAGCCCGGCTCGAAGACGGCGCGCAGCCGATAGTAATCCGCCTGCGAAATCGGGTCGTGCTTGTGGTTGTGGCATTGCGCGCAGCCGACGGTGACGCCGAGCAGCGAGCTGGACACAACCTTGATGGTGTCGGCCACCACTGCGTTGCGCGCGACCTTCTGCTCGACGCCTGCGTTCGCCGTGCCATCCGGGGCCATGCGAAGGAAGCCGGTGGCGGTGAGCTTGTCCACGTCGGCAGGAGCAAGGTTCTTGTGCGGCGGCTTCACGAGTTCGTCGCCCGCGAGTTGCTCGACGATGAACTCGTTGAACGGCTTGTCTGCGTTCAGCGAACGGATGATGTAGTCGCGGTATTGCCAGGCCCACTTGCGCTCGGTGTCGGCGTCCGTGTAGCCGTCGGAGTCCGCGTAGCCCGCGATGTCCAGCCAGTGCCGGCCCCAGCGCTCGCCGTAGTGCGGCGAGGCCAGGAGGCGGTCGAGCAGCTTCTCGTAGGCGTCGGGTGAAGTGTCCTTCTCGAATGCTTCGACCTCTGCTGGCGACGGCGGGAGGCCCAGCAGGTCAAAGCTCGCGCGGCGGATGAGCGTGGCGCGGTCGGCTGGCGGGCTGAACGTGAGTTTCTGTGCCGTGAGCTTCTGTAGCAGAAAAGCATCAACCGGAGAGTAATTAGTAATTAGTGAGGGAGTGGCCAGTGGGAAGGATTGAGCCCGTGGGCCGCTGAACTGATTACTAATTACTTCCTTACTAATCACTGGCACGGCCGGCCGCTTCACCGGCTGAAACGCCCAGTGCGCCCGCTCCTCCGGCGTGAACTCATCGGCCGCGCCGGGCTTTGCCGGCTCAGCGCGCGCGACCTTCGCGCCGCCCGCAATCCACTGGCGGATGAGCTCGACCTGCGCGGGGGAAAGTTTCTTGTCCGGCTGCGGCATCTCGCCGTCGCGCACCATCGTGAAGAGGCGGCTCTTCTCCGGTTTGCCCGGGACGATTGCCGGGCCGTGCTCGCCGCCTGTGGCGAGCAGGTGGCGCAGGCGCACATCGAGACCGCCCTTCATCTTTCCTTCCTCGCCGTGGCAATGAAAGCAGTTCGCCTTGAGGATGGGCCGGATGTCTTGCTCGAAGGTCAGCGCGGCGGACTTCGGTGCCGGAGCCGCGACGAGTCCGCCAGCCGCCAGAGCCACGATGGCAGAAAGGGTGTGGCGCAGGCTGCGACGCTTGGTTTCTGGAACGCTGAACACGCTGGTGCTGACTGCCCGCCGGAAGGGCGAATTCACGGGCTCGCTTGACACCGCGTCACTCCGCGAGAAGCTCCTCCGGTGCGCTTCAACCGCCGCAAAATCCTGATTGCCGGAGGTGTTGTCACCGCCGGCGGCGCGGCTGGCGGTTGGTGGCTGCGCACCTCGGACGTCTGGGCTGCGCGCTTCCTGCGCGAACGCTTCCGCGAAGCGGACCGCGACATCGCTGCCGCGCCGCACAAGCCCACGCCTGCCACTTGGGACGCGAACGCGGTGACCCTCGCGTGGCTGGGGCACACGACGGTGCTGCTCAACTTCCACGGTCTCACCATCCTGACCGACCCCGCGCTGGGCAACCGCATCGGCCTCGGCCTCGGGCTGGGCACGCTCGGGCCGAAGCGTTTCATCGCGCCCGCGCTGCGGGTGAACGAGCTGCCGCCCATTGACGTGGTCATGCTCTCGCACGCGCACCTCGACCACATGGACATGCCGACCTTGAGCCGGCTGCCGGGCAAACCGCTCGTGGTTTCCGCGCACGCGACGGCGGACATTTTCGGCCCGAAACGCTTTGCGGAGACGCACGAATTGCGCTGGGGCGAACACGTCACCTTGCGCACAGCGAAGGGTGAATTGCGCGTTGAGGCCATCGAGGTGAAGCACTGGGGCGCACGGTGGCGCACTGACACGCAGCGCGGCTACAACGGCTATATCCTCCGCCGCGAGGGCCGCACGCTGCTCTTCGGCGGCGATACGGCCAATACCGATGCGCTTGCGGCCTTGCGCTCACGCGGGCCGTTCGATGCGGCCATCATGCCCATTGGCGCGTATCGTCCTTGGGTGCGCAGCCATTGCACGCCGGAGGAGGCGCTCAAGATGGCGGATGCGGCGGGCGCAAGACACATCGTCCCCGTGCATCACGCGACGTTCAAACTCAGCGACGAGCCGATGAACGAACCCATCGAGCGCATGCAAGCTGCGCTGGCGAAGGAGTCGGGCCGCCTTGCACTCAAGGAAGTGGGAGAGACCTTCCGCCTCCCCGCGTAGGCGACGATGCCGCAAGTCACGCGGCGAAGAGGAAGTCCCGGCCCTCGACGCAGCCGCGCTGCTCCAGAAAGTTCCGGCAAAACTCCCGCGCCCCGCGCTTGCCCGCGTAGCCAAGGTGAAAGGCACCGGCAGGAATCTGCTCAGGTGCGAGCACCAGGTGGCCTGCCCGCGACCGCCCGTGCTTGTTCCGGTCCGTGTCCACGTAGGCACTGACCCTGATGCCTTGGGCTTCCAGCAGTTTCACCCGCTTGCGTGTTGCCCGCCCCGCGCCCCAGACCAAGAGCTCCCGGCTTTCGGAGACCTCCGCGCGCAACCAACGCGCAAGGTAGTTGGCCTTCAACTTGTAGAACGAATCAACCGCATAGCGCGGGTCCGTGCGGGAAAGGCGGGCAGGCAGGTCGTGCCAGCGCAGCAGCGTGCGCGGGACTTTCGCCATGCGGACGCCCGCCTCCAGCCAGCGCAGCCATAGCTCGTAGTCCTCGGGGAAATCGCCGTCGCGATAACCACCGTGCCGCGCGACCAGCTCGCGACGGAACAGCACGCTCGGATGCGCGAAGGGCGCCTCGACGAAGCGGTTCAGCGCGATTTGCTCCGCCGTGACTACCGAGTTCAGCCAGTCTACGTGGAGCGCGTAGCCCTGGCTCGCCGCGCGATCCCCGGCGAATTCTACAAGCGAACCGATGACACCAATGTCCGCGCGCGAATCGAGCAACGCGACTTGCTCCGTCAGCCGCTCGGGGAGCGCCTCGTCGTCTGCATCCATCCGCGCGATGAACGTGCCGCGTGCCTCTGCCAAGCCGCAGTTTAAGGCCGCGACGATGCCCGCGTGCGTCTGGGAAATCACTTTCAGCTTTGGCTCCCCAGCCGCTTGCGCCCGCAACCACTCCGTCGTTCCGTCCGTCGAGCCGTCGTCCACCACGAGCAGTTCCCAATCGGTGAAAGTCTGTGCGCGGATGCTGGCGACCGCCCGCGGCAGGGTGGCCAGCGCGTTGAACGCGGGGAGCAGGACGCTGACACGAGGTGACGGCACGCCGGAATTCAACCGTGCCGGTGCGGCGGTGTCCAACCTGCGTCCACGCCACTTCGCGCTTCGCGGCTTTGCCCGCGTCTGCCACGCTCGCGGCGTGGGCATCTCGCCGAAGCAGTTTGAGCAGTTGCAGGGCCGGCTGACCAAAGCCGCGCGACGCACGGTCTCTCCGGCTGCGGAGCCGACTGCGCCGGCCCGCGTGCATGGGATCATCCTCGGCGTGGATCCGTCGCTGCGGGGGACGGGCTTCGGCGTCATCCGCGCCGCGCGGCCGCAGCCGGTCGCGCTCGTGCACGGGACGATTGCGTGCCCGGCGGGCTGGGAGCGTTCGCGGTGCCTCGCGAAGATTCACGAGACATTGCGCGACGTGATCCGCGAGCACCAACCGACGCTCTGCGTGGTGGAGGGGTTGTTCTTCGCGCAGAACCTCCAGACCGCCCTGATCATGGGCGAGGCGCGCGGGGCCGCGCTCGTGGCGGCGGCCACGGCTGGCTTGGAGATCCACGAGATCGCGCCCCGCAAGGTGAAGCAGGCCATCGTCGGCTATGGCGCAGCGCAGAAGCTGGCCGTGGCCAAGATGGTGCAGCGCATGCTCAACCTCGCGGACCTGCCCGACCCCGATGCGGCGGACGCGCTGGCTTTGGCGCTCACGCACACGCAGGGCGCGGGCCGATTTTCCCTCGCCGCGCCGAAGCGCATCTGACACGGTGCGGTCATGAACACCGGATGGAGCTGGGTCTTCCTGCTGGCTGTGTTTGCCGGACTGTGTTTCCTGGCAATGATCATCGGTGTGATGGTGTTGTTGTTCCGCGCGGCCACGCGGGCCTCCGGCCGCCCGCCGGGTGAGATCAGACGCGATGAAAGCGGAAACGCAGTTTTTCCGACTGTGGTTGGTGCTGACGTCCTGACCAATCCGGCCAATCCGCTGTATCATTTGCACCATCCGTCCCCGATGCCGGATGACTCGACTCGGCATCACGGCATTGACCCTGCGCCCAGCTCGCCACCATCGTTCGACTGTGGGAGCAGTTCCCCTCCGAGCGTTGACACCGGCGGCTCGGGGTGTGGCTAAACGCCGAGTTCGCTCATGGACTGGCAATTCCATCTTTTTGTGGCCCTCACCATTGGAGCCTTGGTCCTGTTGTGGCGCTGGGCCTACGGCTTCGATTCGGAGAGCGATTCGGACAGCAGCCGGAGCCGGTTCAGTGACCGGGACATCGAAAGCTGGCGTCCCGACAGCCGTGATGCTGCTTCAGGCCCGGATGACTCCTCTCCCGGCGGAAGTGACTAACCGGCGTTCCGCGTTGCGCCACCGCGCGCAACTCCGTTACAACGGGCCGGCATGATTTCGTTCCTGCACGGCAAGCTCGTGGACGCCCTGCCCACGCAAGTCACCGTGGACGTCCACGGCGTCGGCTACGAGGTGCTCATTCCGCTCTCGTCGTTTGACAAGCTCCCTGCGCCGGGCAGCGAGGTGCGCCTGCTTACGCACCTGGCCGTGCGCGAGGACGCCCATGTGCTCTACGGCTTCATGACGGCGGCGGAGCGCGAGCTGTTCCGGCTGCTCATCCACACCGTCAGCGGCATTGGGCCGAAGATCGCGCTCAATGTCCTCAGCGGCATGAATCCCGTCGCCTTCCGCGGTGCCGTGGCGGGCGGCGACGTGAAGGCGCTCTCCCAAATTTCCGGCGTCGGACGCAAGACCGCCGAGCGCATTGTGGTCGAGCTGAAGGACAAGATCGGCGCCGCCGGCGCGTGGGAGGCGAGCAGCGCGGAACGCACCACATCAGCCAATGACCAGCGGGTTCACGACGCCGTGATGGCCCTGGTGGCGCTGGGATTCAAGCAGCCCGACGCGCACGAAACCATCCGCGCCGCGCAGGCCATGCTGGGCGCGCAGGCGACCGTGGAGGAACTGGTCCGCGCGGGTCTGAAGAAGGGCTGAGGCATGGCCAATCCTTCGCCTGCCCGCGCCTCTGGCGTCATCGTTCCACAGCAGCCCAAGTGGCATGGACGGCTCGCCGCGCGGCTCATCTGGCTGGCCGCCACCGCGCTTGCGGCCACGCTGCGCTGGCGCTGGCGGGATGAGACGAACCTGTTTGAAAACGGGGGCAAGGAGCCGGTCATCTTCTGTCTGTGGCACAACCGGCTGGCGCTTTCATTGATCCTCTTCCGCCGCTACGTGCAGGCGCGGCAGCCCCAGCGCAAGCTCGCCGCGCTCGTCAGCGCCAGCCGCGATGGCGGGATGCTCGCGCGGGTGCTGGAGCTGTTCGACGTGGAGCCGGTGCGCGGGTCATCCAGCCGGCGTGGTTCACAGGCGTTACGCGAACTGGTCTCGGCCGGCGAGCGCGGCTGCGATCTGGCCATCACACCGGACGGGCCGCGCGGACCGTGCTACGTGGTGCAGGACGGCATTGTCTCGCTGGCGCAACTCACGGGCATGGCGATTGTCCCGGCGTCGTTCCACCTGAGCTGGAAGTGGCGGCTGAAGAGCTGGGACCGTTTCCAAGTCCCGCTGCCCTTTGCGCGGTGCGAAGTGCAGCTCGGTGAGCCGGTCCGGATACCCCGCGAGGCAAGCGCCGCCGAACGGGAGCGGCTGCGCGCAGAGTTGGAAGCGCGGATGAAAGGGATCACCCGGGACGATTAAGCCGTCTCGCTTGCCCAAACGGGAAACTCGCCGCTCGCGTAGTGGGTTACTCTTTAACCAGCACTTCCGCGATCTGCACCGCGTTCAGCGCCGCGCCCTTGAGAAGCTGGTCGCCAGAAACCCAGAAGCAGAGGCCGTTGTCCAACGCGCAGTCCCGGCGGAGCCGACCGACCTCGCAGTTGTATTTCTCGGCGGTGAAGAGCGGCATCGGGTAGGACTTGTTGGCCGGGTCATCCACCACGTCGAGGCCCGGGGCCTTCTTCAGCACCGCACGGGCGGCTTCGACCGTCACGGGCTTCTCGAACTCGGCGCTGACCGCCACCGAGTGCGCGCGATACACGGGCACCCGCACGCACGTCACGCTCGCCCGGAACTTCGGGTGGTGCATGATCTTCCGGCCCTCGTTCTCCATCTTCATCTCTTCCTTCGTGTAGCCGGTGTCGAGGAACGAGTCCACGTGCGGCAGGACGTTGAAGGCGATCTGGTGCGGATAAACTTCCTTCGTGACGGGCTGCTTCTTGACGATCTGGTCCACCTGGCGTTCCAGCTCCTCGATGGCCTTCGCGCCCGTGCCGGAGACGGCCTGGTAGCTGGACGCGAAGATGCGCGTGACGCCGAAGGCCTGATGCAGCGGGTAGAGCGCCATCAGCGTGATGGCCGTGGTGCAGTTGGGGTTGGCGATGATGCCCTGGTGCTTCGCGCAGTCGGCGGCGTTGATTTCCGGCACGACCAGCGGAACGGTCGGGTCCATGCGGAAGGCACTGGAGTTGTCCACGACCACGCAGCCGGCCTTGGCCGCGATGGGCGCGAACTCCTTCGAGATGCTGCCGCCGGCGCTGAAGAGGGCGATGTCGATGCCCTTGAAGGAATCCTTGGTCAGCTCGGTGATGGCGATGTCCTGCCCGCGGAACTTGAGCTGCTTGCCCACGGAACGCGCGGAGGCGAGCAAGGTGAGTTTGCCCACGGGAAAATTCCGCTTTTCGAGCGTCTTGATCATCTCGACGCCGACCGCGCCGGTCGCGCCGACCACTGCCACATGAGGGTTTCGGTTCATACCAAAGGGCGCGCACTATACCGGTGGACCCAAGCCTGTCAAACGTGCGCCCCCCGCCTGAGCGCGCCAAAAGGCGGGGAATGACCGCCAATAGACGGCGAGCGGTCATCGAGCGGAAGGGGAAGGCTGCACGCGGACTTAGCACTGAATAACACACGATGAAAACCTTCCTCCTCACCGCCCGCCATTGCCGCCCTCGTCTTCTCCGCCGCCGCCGAGAGCAAGGGCAAGTCGATCACGCTCTCCGGCAAGGGCTGCTGTGCCAAATGCTGCCTCAAGGAGGCGGATACCTGTCAGAACGTCCTCACCGTCGAGAAAGACGGCAAGAAGACGAAGTATTACCTGGTGCAGAACGACGTGAGCAAAGGCTTCCACAGCCAGATCTGTGAAACCGTCAAGGACATCACCGTCACCGGCACCTGCAAGAAGGTCGGCGACAAGCTGGAAGTGACGGCGGAGAAGATCGAAGCCGCGAAGAAGAAGTGATTTTTCGCGGGCGGTCAGGTTATGGGTTTCCTGGGCGTTCGCGGGTTGAGCAGCAGGGAGCAAGGCGCTCCTGCGAGCCGGGCGCGGTTCCTAGCGAGCCGAGGCCGGGTTCAAGGGGGCGCCTTGCCATTTTTCCCAAGCAGGATCGGGTGGGTCGGGAATCTCCGGGCTTTACCCAGTCCGGCCCGCCTCTACAGTGTCCCCCATGACGCCAGCTGAAGACAAACGCTTCGCCGGACTCCTCAGCGAGGAACTGCAGGCGTTGGAGCACACCGCCAGGATGCGGCGGTTCAAACCGGGCGAGACCATTTTCCGCGCGGGTGATCCCGGTGACGGCTTTTACCTCGTTGAATCGGGGCGCGTCATCATTTCCGCCGTCGTCGGGGCCGAGGCCCGCCCACTGGCGGTCATCAGTCCCGGCGAGTTTTTCGGCGAGATGGCGCTGCTGGACGACGCGCCCCGCTCCGCCACCGCCACCGCCGAAGTGGACACGCGGGCTTTCTGTATCGGGCGTGAGGAGTTGCTGGCGCTGCTGGAGCATCGCCCCAAGCTCGCGCTCCACCTCATCCGTGAGTTCAGCCACCGCGTGCGCTCCCTGAACCGCAAATACATCGACGAGATCCTCCAGGCCGAGCGCCTCGCAATGGTCGGCCGCTTCGCGCGCACCATCGTCCACGACTTCAAGAACCCGCTAAATGTCATCGGTCTCGCCGCCGAAATGGCCGGCATGGACATGGCCACGCCGGAAATGCGCGGCCACGCGCAAGTCCGGATCGCTCGTCAAGTGGCCCGCATGACCAACATGCTCAACGAGCTGCTGGATTTCACGCGGAACACCAGCCATCAGCTCGTGCTGGCGTCGGTCAATTATGCCGAATACATCGGCGCACTTGGCGAGGAAATCGGCGTGGAAATCGCCGAGCGCGGCATGAAGCTGCGGGTTGAAACGCCCCTGCCGGCCGTTCAGATCGAGGTCGAGCCCCAGCGCCTATCCCGGCTCTTCTACAACCTGGTCAACAACGCCGTGGAGGAGATGAAGCCCGGCGGCGTCATCATGGTCCGTGCCATCGTCCGCGGGTCCGAGCTGGTGACGGAGGTCGAGGACACCGGCCCCGGCATCGCTCCGGAGATGGCGCAGCGCCTCTTCGAGCCATTTGCCACACATGGCAAGCAGAACGGCACCGGCCTCGGCCTCTCCATCTGCAAGAAAATCGTCGAGGACCACGGCGGCAAGATTTCCGCCCGCAGCGAGCCGGGCAAGGGCGCCACCTTTGTCTTCACGCTGCCGTTGAGCCGGTAAGGGAGAGTATTCAGTAACCAATGTTCAGGATTCAGTAAGGAAGCTCGTGCCTTGGCGGCTTCGCTGAAAACCCATTACTGAACACTTGCCCCCTTCCCCGCCGGCAACCGACACTCCCGGACCGCGATGAACCGCATCCGCCTGCTGCCCGAAAATGTCGCCAATCAAATCGCCGCCGGCGAGGTGATCGAGCGCCCGGCCAGCGTGGTGAAGGAGCTCGTCGAGAACGCCCTAGATGCCCAGGCCACGCACATCACGGTGGACGTGCTGGCCGGCGGGCGCGGCTTGGTCCGTGTGACCGATGACGGCGTGGGCATGAGCCGCGATGATGCGCTGCTGTGCCTCGAACGCCACGCGACCAGCAAGGTGCAGAGCGCCGAGGATCTGTTCCGCATCACCACCATGGGCTTCCGCGGCGAGGCGCTGCCGAGCATCGCCAGCGTCAGCCGCTTCACGCTCACCACGCGCGAGCGCACCAGCGATTCACCCGAGGCCACCCAGGTCATCGTCCACGGCGGGAAACTCCTCGAAGTCCGATCCGCCGGTGCGCCCGCCGGCACCAGCATCGAGGTGCGCCAGCTCTTCTACAACCTCCCCGCCCGCCGCAAGTTCCTCCGCACCGAGGAGACCGAGCGCACCCACATCCACCACTATCTTACGCTCGCGGCACTGGCCCACCCGCACGTCGCGTTCACCTTCACCACGGACAGCCGCACGATTTTCCAGCTTCCCGCCGCCCGGGCTGGGACCGATGCCGAAGGCCAGCTCGCCGCGCTGCGTGAGCGCCTCCGCGCCCTGCACGGCGCGGACCTCAAGCTGCTGGCCGTGGACACCCAGGGGACTTACGAAGAACTCCGTGACCCCGCCGAACCTGAACCAGCCGCTCAACCTTCAACTTCCAACGCTCAACTTCGCCTCTGGGGTTTCATCGGCGCGCCCGGCGTCTCGCGCGGCTCGCGGGATGACCAGCATCTCTTCGTCAACCGCCGCCCCATTGAGAACCGCGCGCTGAACTTCGCGCTCATCGAGGGTTACCACACCGCCCTGATGAAGGGCCGTTACCCCGTCGCCTGCCTCTTCCTCGAACTCGACCCTGCGCAGGTGGACGTGAACATCCACCCGGCCAAACGCGAGGTGAAGTTCCACCACGAGCGCGCCGTGCGTGCGTTTGTCACGCAGGCCATCCGCGACACGCTGCTCAATTTCCACCGTGCCCCGGACCGCGGGTTGCCAGCTCGCAATGTCATCGAAACCGCCCCGCAGGCGCCTCAACCGGTTGGCTCGTCCGCTGCTTCCCCGCCCGCTACGCCGCCGTCCGCAGTTCCGCCGGACTTTTTTCCCTCGCTGCCCAGCAAGCCCATTCCCGACTGGCCCGCGAGCGCTCCGAAGCAAACCCCGCTGCCGATGGGCTTCAGCAGAGAGCCGGCCGCAGTCAGCGTGGAGCCGAGGGCATCCGAAGCCACCGCGCCCCATTCCGCATGCCCCATTTCGCATGCCCCATTACTTTCGGTTCCCCTCCGCCTCGTCGGGGTCATAGGCCGCCTTTACGTGGTGCTGGAGAGTGACCGCGGGCTCGTGCTGATGGACCAGCACGCCGCGCACGAACGCATTCTCTTCGAGCAGATGTTGGACCGCCTCGAAGCCGGCGGAGAGGCGGATTCACAACGGCTGCTGCTACCGGAAACCGTCGAGCTGTCCGTGCGCGATGGGGGATTTCTCCGCCGGCAACTGCCCGTCCTCGCACGGCTCGGCGTGGGCCTGAGCGAGTTTGGCGAGCGCACCTTCCTGCTCGAAGCATTGCCGCCGTTTGCCAAAGTCCCCGACGCCCGTCGCTTTGTGCTCGAACTGGTGGACGCGCTCAAGTCCGCCGGCGAGGGCGTCAACGCGTTGCGGCTCGGCGAGGATGTCATTGCCAAGACCGTGTGCCGCCACGCCGTGAAGGCCAATGACCCGCTCGCCGGTCCGGAGCTGGAGAACCTTGTCGCCGACCTCCGCCGCTGTCGCATGCCCTACACCTGCCCGCACGGCCGGCCCACGCTCATCGAGATGAGTCTCAAGGAGCTGGAAAAAAAGTTCGGCCGGGTGCAGTGAGCGGCGGCGGGTTGCCATCAACACCTCGCCGCGCACGCGCGGCCAAAAAACTTTCCCCGCGTCCTGCCTTCCGCTTCAATCGTCGCCATGCAAAGCCGTCTCGCCCTCGTGCTCCATGCGCACCTGCCCTTTGTGCGCCACCCGGAGCACGACCGCTTTCTGGAGGAGACGTGGCTGTTCGAGGCGGTGACGGAGACCTACCTCCCGCTCATCCAGGTGATGGAAGGCTGGGAAAAGCTCGGCATGGAGACGCGCCTGACGCTCACGCTCTCGCCCACGCTTTGCGCGATGCTGCTGGACCCGCTGCTTCAGGACCGCTACGTGCGCCACCTTGAAGGCCTGCTCGAACTCGCCGAGAAGGAAATCCACCGCACGCACTGGGACCGCGAGTTCCGCGAGCTGGCGTGGTTCTACCACCACCGGCTCACCAGCCTGCGCGCCACCTACTTCGCCTACGGTCGCAACCTCGTCGGCGCGTTCCGCAAGTTTCAGGAACTGGGCCGGCTGGAAATCATCACCACCGCCGCCACGCACGCGCTCTTGCCGCTGCTGAACCACCCGCCGTCCGTCCGCGCCCAAATCCTCACCGCGCGCGATCACTACCGGAGCTGCTTCGGCTGCGACCCGCGCGGCATCTGGCTCCCGGAATGTGCCTACGTCGAGGGCGTCGAGGCCGTGTTGCAGGAGGCGAACCTCCGCTGGTTCATCATGGACACCCACGGCCTGCTGCACGCCCGTCCGCGCCCGCGCTATGGCGTCTTCGCCCCCGTGCTTACGCCCAATGGCATCGCCGCCTTCGCCCGCGACCTCGAGTCCGCCCGCCAGGTCTGGAGCCGCAACGAGGGGTATCCCGGCGACCCGCGCTATCGCGACTTCTACCGTGACGTGGGCTATGACCTTGATTTCGACTACGTCCGCCCTTACCTGCCCAGCCCGGAACTGCGCGGCTTCACCGGCCTGAAATATTGCCGCATCACCGGGCCCACGCCGGACAAGGCGGTTTACGACCGCGCCCTCGCGCTGAAGGCCGCCGACGAACACGCCGGCCATTTCCTAGCCGCCCGGCGCGCCCAGGCCCGCCAGCTTGGCGACATTTTGGACCGCCCGCCGCTCGTCGTCGCGCCTTACGACGCCGAGCTGTTCGGCCACTGGTGGTATGAAGGTCCCGACTTCCTCGACCTCTTCGTGCGCAAGGCCTACTACGACCAGCAGGACTTCAAGCTCGTCACCCCCGGCGACTACCTGAAGGAAAACTCCACCCTGCAAGTCGTCCGCCCCAGCCCGTCGAGCTGGGGCGAGGAAGGCTACTGGAAGCTCTGGCTCAACGAGACCAACGAGTGGATCGTGCCGCACCTCACCGTGGCCCAGGAACGCATGACCGCGCTGGCCCGCGCGCATCCCGACGCTGCCGGTCTCACGCGCCGCGCGCTGAACCAGGCCGCACGCGAGCTTCTCTTGGCGCAATCCAGCGACTGGCCCTTCATCCTGCGCACTGGCACCAGCCCGGACTACGCGCGCAAGCGGGTGAAGGACCACCTCCTGCGGTTCATCTCCCTACACGAGATGCTCACCGCCGGGCACGTGGACGAGCCATGGCTCGCCCGCATCGAATGGCTTGATAACCTCTTCCCCGACGTCAACTACCGGTATTGGGCGTGAGCGAAAACTAGGGTAGCCGACGTGAGTTGGCTCAGTTTGCCGTCCGCGAATCGAGCGGTTTCCTGAGGGATTCGGATGCATCCGATGCGCCCGAGCGGGTTGCATTTTCTTCGCCAGATGCCATGGTTTGCGTGCTCCCAGCAACGCATGAAACCAACTCCTTCCTTCGCCCACGGGCCGGCGGCCTTGCTGCTGGCCCTGTTGCTTCCGCTCGGGCCAGTCCGCGCCGCCGACGAGGCGGCCATCAAGGCGGAGATTGAAGCCGTCCGCAAGGCGGGCCTCGCCCAGTGGAAAGACCGCCTGCCGGACAACTTCGAGACCTACGTGCGCGACACAGGCACGCGCAACTACTACCAGCGCCAGTTCAACGTCGCGCTCACCAACGGCAACGCCGCCGCGCTGGCCGTCGTGTTCAAGGAGTTCCCCGAGTTCGCCCGCCCGCAGTATCTCAACAACCCGGTCATGCAGGGCAAGTCCGCTTTGCACCATGCAGTCGAGCGCGGGCATCGCGAGGTGGTCGAACTCCTGCTCGCGCAAAAGGTCGGTGCGGATGCGCCCCGGCCGACCACGACTGGCTCATTGGGAATGGGTCCGTTCGGTCCGCCCGGAACGCGACTTCCACCTGGTTCTCAAGAGCGGCGGGACACGCCGCTTCATGTCGCAGTGCGCGCGGGAAACACAGAACTGGCCGCGCTGCTGCTGGATGCGGGGGCGAATATTGAAGCACTCGATTCACAGAGCGCCACACCGCTTTACACGACTTTGAGATTGCTGGGGCTTTTCGGGAGCTATGGGGCTGCGTTAATTGGTTCCGAGGCCTACTCGCGCCAAGAGCAGATGCTCGAGCTTCTGCTGAGAAAGGGTGCTCAAGTCATAAACCCAAGCAGGTTCATGACTGAACGCCAAGCTCTGGCTGGTGCGATCGCATATCGAAAGGATGAGATGCTTGACCGACTGCTCACCAATTGTGTGCATCTGGCGGTCACCAATTGGCAGGGCGACTCGTTGATTCATGTGGCCGTCAATCAAGGGCGGACTAACGCATTACGCGCGTTGTTGGAAAAATCTGCCCCCGCAAGCCTAGTCAATGTCTCCGGTTTTACTCCACTGCACCAGTCCGCGTGGCTCCCCGTGGTGGCCGGTCTCCCGGTTCCAAGTTTCCCCGGGGTCACGGTTCACATCGAATCGGTCACGAAGGCCGGCCTCGTGCGCCAGCGCAGCGCGGATCTGTTGCTTGCTGCAGGCGCGGAAGCGGATGCTATGGTCTTCGCCGGGCTGAACCGCACCAACGAACTGGCAGAGTTGCTCCGTCGTGATCCAAGCCAGGCCAGCAAACGCGATCCACAGGGCCGCAATCCTCTGCACTACGCCGTCAACGCCGGTTCCACCGCCGCGCTGCATCTCCTGCTCGCCGCGAAAGCGGACCCCGAAGCGCGGGATCGCTCTGGCCAGACCCCGCTGATCCAAGCGCTTGTTCAGCGGCGTTGTGTCGAGGCCACGAATCTCCTCGCCGCCGCGAAGGTGACCGGCACCAACGCCACCGGCCAGACCGCCCTGCATCTCGCCGTCACCAACGGTGGTGACACGAACCTCGTGGCCGCGCTGGTGGCCGCCGGTGCCGACATGAACGCGCGCGACGCGGCCGGCAAGACCCCGCTAGAACTTGCCGCTCTCAACCAGCGTTTCGACCTTGTGGCGTGGTTTGAACTGCGCGGTGTGGTCGCTGCTCCGCCAGCGGCACGGCTGATGACCACGCCGCTGCACCAGGCCGTCACGCAGGGCAACCTGCTCGCTGTCAGCAATCAACTCGCCTTCCGTGCCGACGTGAATGCGCGCAACGAGCAAGGCCACACCCCGCTTGCCCTCGCAGTGGGGGCTGGGCGCGTGGACCTCGTGTTGTTCCTGCTCACCAATGGAGCCAACGTGAACATACCCGACACCAATGGTGTCACCCCGTTGCGCGGCCGGTTCTTCGCCGCCAACGACCCCGTGCCCGACCCGCTGCCCAAGCCGGGCTTCTCCAAGCGCCCGCTCGCGCCCGCCGTGGCGAAGGCGACCACCATCCGCGCCGACTCGCTGCCGCCGGAGCTGCGCCCCTTCGCACTAGCGGGCCAGCCGCCCTTGAACAACCTGCTCCTGCTGCTGCTGGAAAATGGCGCGGACCCGAAGCTCCCCGACTTCAAGGGCAACACCATCCTGCACGCGCTCCAGCCGCCACCGCCGGATTATGGCAACCCACCCCGGCCCAAGACCTCCCTCATTCCCGAGGCCACTGCGCGCATCCGGTTGCTGGCCAATTACGGCCTCACGCCGGACACGCGTGCGACCAACGGTCAGACCGCGCTGCACGTGATGGCGGCGCAGGCGAACCTCATCCAGGCCTTCGCCTTGCTGGAGGCGGGCGCGGGGATCAACAAGCCGGACGCGCGGGGCCGCACCGTGCTGCACCACGCCCTCACGCCCCAGATGAATCCCTACCAGTGGCAGAACAACGCCGACGCCCGCCGCGCGATCACGCACCTGCTCGCGCTGCTGCTGGACAACGGGGCGGACCTCCGCCGGGCGGATACCAACGGCGCGACGCCGCTGCACCTGCTGACCACGATGGATGGGGCATTGCGCGACCTCGTGCTGCCCGTTCTGCGGACCAACCGCCATTTTTCCGCAGCTTTGCGCGCTCGTGATAAGGCCGGGCAAATGCCAGTAACGCAAGCATTCGAGCAGTTTCGGGCCAAGCCGGTTACCCCAACCGCGCAACTGCTCACCCAGCTGATCGATGCGGGCGGCCAGCTGATCGTCGACAACAAGCGAGATGAGGCCACGCTGCTCCATGACCTTGCTGGCATCGCCGTGGTGGGCGATCCATTCTTCGGCCCCAGCCGGCCCGACGTTGCGATGACCGCCGCTCTGCAGCGGCTCGCGTCCAACGTAGTCTCTCGGGCTGCCAACGTGGACGCGCGGAACGCGGCGGGCGAAACCCCGCTCCACGTGGCCACGCGGCATCAAAACGCCGCCTTCGCCGCGTTGCTGCTGGCGCGCGGGGCGAGCCCAAACGCGACGGATCCCGCCGGGGACACGCCACTCCATCTGGCCGTCCGCGCCATCACACCGCTGGCGTTCCATCAGCCGCACCCGATGATTCCCCTGCTCATCAGCAACCGTTGTGATCTCGCGCGCCGGAACCAGCAGGGCGAAACCCCACTTCGCCTCGCCGTGATGCAGTTGTATCTCTACCCCCCGCTGTTCCTCCCGCCGGGGGCGACGCGCAGTTTCACTGCGGCCATCCGTGAGGCCGATTTTGCCAGCCTTGACGTATACCTGAAGCTGGATTCCTCCCTAGCGACGATCACCTCGCCCGTTTCCCCGCTCCGGACGGCGGCCGAGGCCGGGCATGCCGCCATTGCAGAACGGCTGCGGGATGCAGGCGCGACTGACGCGTTGGCTGCAACACTCCTAGGCTGGACCAATTCCCTGGCAGCATTCGTCCGCACCACGCCGGATCTCGGAGCGTCACGCGTCATGCCGGGGGTGCCGCTACTCCATACAGCCGCTGCGCGTGGCCAGCTCGACGCCGTGAAACTTTTGGCAACGCCGGAAGTCCCCGCTGATATTGCAGACGCATGGGGCCGCAGTGCGGTATATCACGCCACCACCAACGGCGACGCTGGGGCGGCGATTCTTAGCTGGCTGCGGGCGCGGGGTGTGACCACTACAGTGTTCGATGTTTTGTGGCTGGGCGATCACGCCCGGCTTGCGGCATTGCTGGCTGAGCGGCCCGCGCTGATTCGGACGACGAACATACTGGGCCTGACACCTTTGTTGTCGGCGGTGGACCGAGGTGACCCGGAGGCTGTCCGCCGTCTCGTTGCCGCGGGTGCGGATCCCAACGAACCGGCGGGGGAGGCGCGCTTGCCATTTCCCGGCGCCGTGCTTTCGGGGACGGTGCCACTTCATCTGGCTGCATGGTCTAACCGCGTGGATCTGGCGGAACAGCTTAAGGGAGCCAACGTGAACGCAACCAATCGCATTGGTTACACCGCGCTGCATTTTGCCGCCGCGCGCGGACATCGGGAGATCGCGGATTGGCTGCTGGAGCATGGCTCTTTGGCGAATGCGCAGTCGATTGGCTCGAACACGGTGATGCGGCCGGGCGTGTTCCCCTCGCAAACCAGCTCAGGCTGGACCCCGCTGCATGTGGCCGTGCGTTTCGGCCAGCCGCGGACGATTGAAACGCTGGTGAAGCACGGTGCCAAGCTGGACATCACTGACGCGCAAGGCCGGACGCCGGTCGATCTGTTGGGTGTTGCGACGAGCATGACCCCGATGACCCAACCATGGCCGCCTTCGCCCTATCCGATGTTCGGACCGGGAATGAGCTTTCACGAAATGCGGCTGAATCCCACCTTGGCAGCGGAGGTGGCGGAGGTTCTGCGCAAGGTAGGAGCAGTTGTTCCCACCGCGCGCGGTCCCATGTTCATCAATCGGGGAGTTACTCCAGGCCTCCCGCCCCCTGCCCCCGGCGTTCCGGCGACGCCAAAGCGGTGATTAGTAAGAGACACCGCTAAACTTAACGGCCGAGTGGCCGACAAGTGGTATTGGGCGTGAATCCGGCCGGCGGCAGAGCAGTTCAATACCGTCCAGCGAACACCTCGCGCGTGCCGACGTGGCCGTCAAAGTAGGCGGCGTTGCGGACGTTGCCGTGGCTGGGGCGGGGAGGCAACACGGCCACCCAGCCCGCCGTGGGGGAACCGAGCTGGTCCGAGTCCACCTTCATGAAAATGCGGTCGGCCGAGGCGAAAGCCACCACTTGGGCAAGCCGCATGGGGGGCTCCAATCCGACTGCCGGGTCAGGATAGCCAAACGGCCGCTGCCCCAACGCCACCGTGGGTCCGTTGGGCCCGTCCAGGCGGATGGTGGGGCCGGGCAGGATGTAGTCTTGGCGGCCAAAGCCGGTGGCGGTGGATTGCAGGGCCGCCCGCTTGAAGCCTGGGCAGAAGAAATTATCCACGGTGACCGTGGTGCCGGCGGGCACGGTCTCCCGGCGCGGGTGCCCAATGTAGGAGGCGATATAGGCCACGAGCTGGTCAGCGGTAGTTCGGGTGTATTGGGCCTGCTGGCCGCTCCAAAGGCCGGTCGTGGGTGTGCCGCACAACCGGTCACTGAAATCATCCGCGTAAAGCAGCACGGCCATGGTGGATTGCTTCAGGTTGCTCGTGCATTTGACTTGGATCGCCTTCTGTTTGGCTTTGGACAGCGCGGGCAACAGCAATCCGGCTAGGATCGCGATGATGGCGATGACGACGAGGAGTTCGATGAGGGTGAAAGCCTGACGCTTAACATTCATTGCTGGCGGAGTGTTCGGGGCTATTATCGAAACCTGAGCAGATAGATAGCGCTACAGGTGGGTTTGTTGCCGAGTTTGACTCATTTCAAAAGCATCAGAAGACGATGCCTGGACCCTTCACTTTGCGGGTTTCGACGTGCCCATCGAACCACGAGAAATTGCGCACCCCACCATGCACCGGAAAGATGGGCAGTTGAGCTCGCCAAGTGTTTGCGGGATTATCCACGTTTACTTGGTCAGCATCGGTCAGAACATAAATATCCGACAAGGAGCCAAGCGCGGCGATTCCCGGAAGAGTCATTGGCGTGTAAGGCCCGGACGCCTGCCCGCTGGTGTAGCCGAACGGTAACCGATCAGGAGCCGCGATGGTTATGCTTCCGTTCACATGGGCAGCGGTGACCATGTAGTTAACCCCCACACCACCTGGTGTTTGCCGGTTGTGGCGGGCATAGCCGGCACAGATGAAGACCTTCCCCGTAGAATAGGCGGCAGCGGGCCGGGGCAACGACAGATAGGTGCTGACATGAAAGATCAGGTTGTTGTCGTTTCTGCCCGCGCCGTTGTCGCGGTAGTAAGGCACCTGACCAGTGAGCATACCGCTGCCGTCATTCCATTTCCGGGGCATCTTTTCGTCGAAGTCAGACAAATACATACTCAACGCCATGCCGATTTGCTTTTGGCTGCTGAGGCAAGAGGCCTGTGTGGCCTTTTGTTTCGCCTTGGAAAGCGCGGGTAACAGCATCCCTGCGAGAATCGCGATGATGGCGATGACGACGAGTAGTTCGATGAGTGTAAAGCCGGCGCGCCGGGTCGGACAGACACCAAGTTGACGGACTGATGTGTGCATGCTGTGAGCGCGAACCTCCCTCAACAGAACGCGCTTGGCAAGCACGAGTTGGCCCGATGGGTTTGGCTGAACGCCGTCAGAACACCACGCCCAAGCCCTGCACTTTGCGGGTCTCTACGTGGCCGTCGAACCACGCAAAGTTGCGGACGGAGCCATGGACCGGGAACCGGGGAAGCTGGGAGCGCCAAGTATTGTTGGGGTCGGTCACATTCACCTGGTCGGCATCCGTCAGCATGTAGATGGCGGAGAGCGAACCGATTCCCTCCAACTGGGGCATGCTCAACGGCCGGCGGCTGCCGGTGTAGCCGAAGGGCGTATTGGTGGTAATCACGATGTTACCATTGGTGAAGCCGGCGGTGACCATGTAGTTCACGGGAGAGCCGAGGGCACCGTTGAGGTTGGGCACGAACGCGTTGTTGTGGCGCGAGTAACCAGCGCAGACGAAAACCTTGCCGGTGACCATCGTGCCCGAGGGGCGGGGGAGGGCCAAGTAAGTGCTCAGGTGATAGATGAGGCTTTCGCTGCTGCCGGTGTTGTAGCGGGGTTGCTGGCCGGTCAACAGGCCGGTGCCGTTGTTTTGCCCGGGCAGGCGGTCATTGTAGTCGGGCACATACATGAGTAACGCCATGGCGATCTGCTTCTGGCTGCTGGAACAGGAGGCCTGGGTGGCCTTCATTTTCGCCTTGGAAAGCGCCGGGATCAGCATGCCCGCGAGAATCGCGATGATCGCAATGACGACGAGGAGCTCAATCAGCGTAAACGCGCCCGAACGGCGGAGATTCAGATCGGATTTTGCCATGACTAATGCAGAGTGAACGATGGGAAGAATGTCGCCTGAGTTGGGCATTTGTCCAGCCCGGGGTGGCAACGGGAAGATCCACGGGCCTTAGCCCACCAGCTCCCGCAGGGGGTTGATACCAGAGTCCACCAAGTATTGCGGGCGGCCGGAGGAGTCGGTGACGGTGGCGGTGCTCACATCAATGCCCAGGCAGGTGTAGAGCGTGGCGAAGACTTCCTGGAATTTCACCGGGCGGTCGGCCACTTCCGCGCCGTTGCGGTCGGTCGCGCCGATGACCTGGCCGGTCCGCATGCCGCCGCCGGCAAGGAGGCAGAAGTTCGCCTGCGGCCAATGGTCGCGGCTGTTCATCTTGTTGATGCGCGGGGTGCGGCCGAACTCGCCCCACATGACGACGGCTACGTCGCGGTCCAGGCCGCGCTCCTTCAAGTCGGTTAGCAGTGCGGAAAGGCCTTGGTCGAGCAGAGGGAATTCCTCGCGTGAGCTGGGGAAGTTCATGCCGTCGCCGCCATGCCAGTCCCAGCGGCTGTAGTTGAGCGAGACCACGCGCGCGCCGGCTTCGACGAGGCGGCGGGCGACGAGGAAGTTGCGGATCATGCGGGGCGCGCCGTCCCGCTGGTAGCGGTCGTCATTCAGGCCGTAGCGCGCGGCGACGGCGGGATGTTCCTTCGACAAATCCAGCGCGGCGGTGAGCTTGGAGTCGGACAGGATGCCGAGGGCCTGCTGGTTGTAGTCATCGAGGCCGGCCATCTGCCCGGCGGTGTCGGCATCACGGCGGAACTGGTCCACGGCGGTGCGGAGCCGTTCGCGGTCCTGGAGGCGGTCGAGCGTCATGCCCTGCAAAGTCAGGTTCTGCACGCGGGCATGCGGGTCCTTGGCGACGAGCTGCATCGGCGCGTGCGCGTGGCCGAGGAAGCCGCCTTCGCCGGGTTCGCCCCAGGTGCGGTTGCCGGTGGGATACATCAGGGAAAGGTGGGCGGGCGCGCCGGACACGGAGCCTTGGACCTTCGAGACGCAGGCGCCGAAGGCTGGCCAGCCGCCGGCGGGCGCGGTGCGCTTCTCCTTCTGCGTGCGGCCGGTCATGCACTGGTAGCAGTCGTGCGCGCCATCGGAATCGGCCAAGGAGCGGACGAGGGCAAACTGGTCGGCCATCTTGGCGAGGCGCGGGAACAGCTCGCAGATCGCCATGCCGGGGACGTTGGTGCTGATGGGCCGGAACTCGCCGCGGATATCGCTGGGCGCGTCGGGCTTGAGGTCGAACATGTCAAGGTGCGACGGCCCGCCGGGCAGGTAGATGTTGATGACGGCCTTGTGGGAGCGGCGGGTGCCGGCCTGGGCTTCAAGCTTCAGCAGTTGCGCGAGCGAGAGGCCGCCAGCGGCCATGCCGCCGATCTTGAGGAACTCGCGCCGGGCGAGGCCATCACAGTGGGCGGCACCGGGGATTCGTTGGCCAAAGAGGTTGAGCATGGCATCAAATGTTCCGTTCACAGACGCGTTGACGGCGAAGTTTATTCCCCTCTGGCCCACCACCAATCAGGCAGCCGCTTCATGGTGGGGATGAAAAAGAAGCAATTGCCTCATGAGGGCAGCCAACTACTCTGACACAGTCGCAGAATGAAAAGGTTCCAGATTGTCCGCGGGGGATGGCTCAGGTGTGTGCTCGTGGTCTTGTTGGCCGCCGCCAGTGAAGGTTGCCGCCGCCGCGCCAAACCTGCCGCCGCCACGACCGAAAACACGGCGGCCGAAAGTTCGGTGGTGGTCGCAGGGGACGCTCCGGGATCAGCTCCGCGCGTGAACCTCAAACCCGCCGCGCCCATCACGAACAACGTGGCTCCCCCACCCCGCGTGGACCAGGCCACGGGCAAGCTCATCCTTCAGACGGACGGCGTCATTCTCAAACAAAAGACCAAGGCCGAATAACCCAACCACTCCATGAGAGCCCGCACCAACCTCAAACGCGGCTTCACCCTCATCGAACTGCTCGTTGTCATCGCCATCATCGCCATCCTGGCGGGAATGTTGTTACCCGCCCTCTCGAAGGCCAAGGCCAAGGGCCAGTCCGCCGGGTGCATCAGCAATCTGCGACAGATCGCCACCGCCAACGGGATGTATGAGGCGGACAACGATGGACGCTTTCCCTACGCCTTCTTGCGTCCCGTAGGAGGCGTTCAGATAACGTGGGACGATCTGCTGGCCAGCAATCTGGGCGTCAACCTGTCGCAGGCAGAAATGAACAACCAGGTCATGCTCGCGGAGCGGGCACCGAAGGTTTTGAAGTGTCCCGCCGACAAAGTGAATGGCAATCCGACCTTCGTGGATCCCATTTCTGCGGGCGGCCTGGGCGGCACGAGACGCACTTACTCGATGAACGCCCACAACATGCTCTTCTGGCAGTTCGGCAGTTCACCGGCGCCGGTAGCGAATCGCGATTGGCCTCCGGGACCGGGGAATCTTACTGGCCCGGGTCTGGGCTGGGACATTGGAGGCGTGGGAGGTTCTCCGGCCACCATCAATTCCATCAACTGGCGCGGACCCACAGGCACCCTTAACATTGAGCAGCAGGCTTCCTTCCGGGAGTCCTCTTTCAATAGTCCCGCCAATTCCATCGTGTATGGGGAAAAGGTATCCTCTGAGAATTTTGCGGGTTCCGGGTATTCCTCGCTCCGTTCGGTCATTACCCGCCCCAACCTTCAGTTTGAATCCATCATCAACGGCGTCCAAGTCCCGGGCACGAGCTCCAACACGCTCCACGGCGCCTACGTGCTCGGTTACAGTTTTGCCGACGGCCACATCCAGCAGATCCAGCCGGTCAAAACACTGGGAGCCAACCGCACCGATTTGGGCGCGCAGACGGGGATGTGGACCATCGCGTCCAGTGATGACTAAGGCGGCATAGGACGGGCGAAATGCTGCCGTCCAACCAGCAGCGCAGCTCCCCTTGTCACGGCCATGTAGGCATCGCGGCAGAGCCTGCGATCTGCACTCTTTATCCCTTTGGTTTCCGGCCGATGCCCCAGATCAGCCAAATCGCCAAGGCCACGAGAAGGATAAGCCACCAAAAGTATCGCAGCTCGACGGCTGCCATTTCGACGAAGGCAAGGACGGGTTTGAAGAGCAGTGCGAGCCCAACGACCACCGCGACGAGGACCGCGAACTGAAACCAAGGCGGAAACCGAGGGTTCATGGGGCAGCGGGTTTCTCGGCCGGGCCAAGCGGCAGGAGCAACGCGGCCCCGGTGTTGTTGACGTCCGCCGGCACGACCAGCGGCGACTTGCCGTTCCAACGCTCGACGATTTGCAGCCGGAGAAACGCGGGGTTCAGCTTGAGCGCCTCACCCCGCACCTTGATCGCCTCGGCCTCGCCGCGCGCGCGGATGATCGCGGTTTCGGCCTCAACCTGCGTCTGCACCTGCGTGAAGCGCGCCTGAGCAGCCTGCTGTTCGGCCACCATCTTGGCCTCGATGGCGCGCTCCAGTTCATTGGAGAGGTCGATGTTGCGGATCACGATGTCCTCGACCGTCAGCAGCGTGCCGATCTTGAGCTTGGCAGCCGCCATGGCCTTCAGCTTGATCTCCTCCCGGGTTTTCACAATTTGCTCGGCGGTCTGCAGGGCGGTGACCTCCTTGAGCGCCTCCTGCACGCGCGGGGCAATGAGGCTGTCAAACGGATCGCCGGCAAACTCCTTGTAAATCTGCACCACGGATTGTTCGGGCACGCGGTAGAGGACGCGCACTTCAAGTGATACCTGTTGGAGGTCGGACGAGAAGCAGTCAGCCTTAACCGGCATGGTCTTCTGCCGCACATTGACGGGCACGACAGTGGTGATGAAAGGCGCCTTGAGGCCAAAGCCCTCGGGCAGGAATCGGTCTTCCGCCTTGCCCAGCGTGACTTTGATGCCGCGCGTGCCCGGTTCGACCATGTAGCTCGTGGCCGAGCCGATCACCACGAGCACAAAGATAAGCACGCCCGCACCGATGAGCTTGGGGAGGAAGTTGGGGTTCATCGTGCTACTTGGCGGGCCGCCGAGCGGCGGACGCCGGGTTTTGGGCTGGCGCATTAGGACGGGTCTGGCGTAGGCGCTCGGCTTCGGCCAGGGGAATCAACAGGTTGTCCCCGCTGCCGATGACCAGCGGCGTGAGGCCGTCCCATTTGTCCACGATCTTGAGGTCCACGAAGGCGGGGTTGGCTTTCAGCGCCTCACCACGGATGCGGATCGATTCGGCCTCGCCCTTGGCCTGGATGACGGCGGTGTCCGCCTCGATTTGCGCGCGCTGCTGGAGAAACTTGGATTTCGAAGCCTCCTGCTCCTGCACCATCTTGGCCTCGATGGCGTGGCCCAATTCCTTCGAGAGTGCGATGTCCTGGATGACGATGTCTTCGATCACCAGCAGTGTGCCGACCTTCTGCTTCGCGATCTGGAGGGACCTGGTCTTGATCTGTTCGCGGTTCTTGACGATCTGCTCGGCGCTTTGCAGGGCGGTCACTTCCTTGAGCGCCTCTTGGACGCGCGGCGCGATGAGCGTCTCGAAGGGATGTCCATAATACTCCTGGAACAGCCTGACCACGGAAGCTTCCGGGATGCGGTAAAGCACGCGCAGCTCCACGTGAATCTGCTGCAGGTCCGCTGAGTAACAGTCCGCCTTTTCCTCCGCCGTCTGCTGCCGGATCGAGACGGGGTGGATCACCGTCACGATGGGAGCCTTCAACCCGAAGCCCTCCGGCTTGAAGGCAGGCGATACTTTACCCATGGTGACTTCCACGCCGCGAAAACCGGGCTGGACCACATACGTGCCTGATGACGCCATGATGACGGCACAAAAGATCAGCAGTCCGATGCCAACGGTGCGGGCGATGCCTTGGGGTGACATGGTGGCGTATGCTGCCGGCAGCGTCGTCCGACTTGGAGTCTTCCACAAGCCCGCATTTTGCTTCTTCCAAGCGGGCGCTCAGGCTAGGCCAAAATGCCCTTTACGAGCTCCCCGTGAATGTCAGTCAGGCGGTAGTCGCGGCCCTCGTGACGGTAGGTGAGCTTGAGGTGGTCCACGCCAAGGAGGTGCAGGAGCGTGGCGTGGAAGTCGTGAACGCTGACAGGGTCTTTCGTGATGTTGTAGCCGAAGTCGTCGGTCTCGCCGTGCGTGATGCCGGGCCGGAAGCCGCCGCCCGCGGCCCAGATGGTGAAGCAGCGCGGGTGGTGGTCGCGGCCAAAGCTCTCGGGCTTGATTTCGCCCTGGCTGTAACTCGTGCGGCCGAACTCGCCGCCCCAGATGACGATGGTGTCTTTCAGCAGGCCGCGTTGTTTCAAGTCCTTCACCAGCGCAGCGGCACCTTGATCCACTTCCTTCGCCTTGTTGGGCAGCGCCTTGGGCAGGCCGCCGTGGTGGTCCCAGTCGCGATGGTTCAACTGGATGAAGCGCGCCCCGCGCTCGGCGAGCCGGCGGGCGATGATGCAGTTCGCAGCGAAGCTCGGCGTGCCGCGTTTCGCGCCGTAAAGCTCGAAGGTTGAGTCCGGCTCCTGCGCGAGGTCCATCAGCTCCGGCACGCTCGTCTGCATGCGGAAGGCCAGCTCGTAGTTCTCGATGTGCGCCGCGATGGCGGGGTCGCCGAGCGCGCCGAGCTGAAGGCGGTTCAGCTCGTTCATCGCGTCAATGGTCGAGCGGCGCGCGGCGTTGCTGATGCCCGGCGGGTTGGAGAGGTAAAGCACGGCATCGCCCGCACTGCGGAACGTGACCGCCCCGTGCTGCGCGGGGAGGAAGCCCGGGCCCCAATAGCGCGACTGGAGCGGCTGGCCGCCGCCGCCGGAGTTGAGGCAGATGTAGGCGGGCAGGTCGGAGTTCTCGCTGCCGAGACCGTAGCTGGCCCACGCGCCCATCGTCGGGCGGCCGGGCTGCTGGTGGCCGGTGCCGAAGAACGTGACCGCAGGGTCGTGGTTGATGGCCTCGGTGAACATCGAACGGATGCAGGTCACTTCATCGGCGATGCCCGCGATGTTCGGCAGCAGCTCGCTGAAATCCATGCCGCTCTGGCCGTGCTTGGCGAACTTGAACGGCGATCCGACGCAGAACAGGTTCTTCTGCCCGCTGGTCATGCCGGTGATGCGCTGGCCCTGGCGCACGGAGTCGGGTAGGTCCTTGCCAGTCATCTCCACGAGCTTGGGCTTGGGGTCGTAGAGGTCCAGGTGAGAAGGCGCGCCGGACTGAAAGAGGTAGATGACGCGTTTGGCTTTGGGCGCGTGGTGGAGGCGCTTGAGCAGGCCGGGCACGGCGGGGCCGCTGCCGGGCGTGGTGCCGAAGGCGTCGGGCTTGAGCAGCGAGGCGAGCTCAAGCGCGCCTAGGCCGGTGGAATTGCGCTGAAGGAAGGCGCGGCGGGTCTGGTGGCGAAGCGATTCGGCGGACGGCGTCATGCGGGCATTAGAGCGCGGGCGGCGGCCGGTCATTCACGCGGGCAGCCCGTCAGAGCGCCTTGTGGTGCTGCTGCTGATGGGCGGCGGCGATGAAGCCACGGAACAGCGGATGCGGCGCGTTGGGCTTGCTCAGGAATTCCGGGTGTGACTGGCTGGCCACGTAGAACGGATGGTCCTGCAGCTCGATCATCTCCACGAGTTTGCCGTCGGTGGAGGTGCCGCCGAAGACAAAGCCGGCCGCCGCGTAGCGGTCGCGGTAGGCGTTGTTGAACTCGTAGCGGTGCCGGTGGCGCTCGTTGACTACGAAGGCGCCGTAGAGCTGCTGGGCCTTGGTGCCCATCGCGAGCTGGCAGGCCTGCGAGCCGAGGCGCATCGTGCCGCCCTTCTTCGTGACCTTCTTCTGCTCGTCCAGCAGCGCGATGACCGGGTGCGGCGAATTGGAATCGAACTCCGTCGAGTGCGCGCCCTTCAGGCCCAGGACGTTCCGCCCGAACTCAATCGTCGCGATCTGCATCCCGAGGCACAGGCCGAGGTAGGGAATCTTGTTCTCGCGGGCGTATTTGGCCGCGAGGATTTTGCCCTCGATGCCGCGCTCGCCGAAGCCGCCCGGCACGAGGATGCCGCCAAGGCCCTTGAGGATTTTCTCGGGGCCGAACTTTTCGATGTCCTCGGCGTCGAGCTTCTCGACCTCCACGCCGCAGTCGTTGGCCACACCGCCGTGGATGATGGCCTCATAGACGGATTTGTAGGCGTCCTGCAGCTCGATGTATTTGCCGACCACGCCGATGCGGACGCGATGCTGCGGGGCGATGAGCTTGCGGCTGATCTCCTGCCAATGCGCCATGTTCGCCGGCGGCACGGTCAGGTTCAGCACGCGGCAGACGAGGTCGTCGAGCCGTTCGCGTTGGAGCATCAGCGGCACCTCGTAGATGGAGTGGTCCACGTCCTTGTGCTCGATGACGGCCTCGTAGGGCACGCTGCAAAACATCGCCAGCTTCTGGCGCAGCTCCTTGTCGAGCGGCTTCTCGCAGCGGCAGACAAGCACGTGCGGGCTGATGCCGATCTCGCGCAGCTTGGCGACGCTTTGCTGCGTGGGCTTGGTCTTCAATTCTCCTGCCGCCTTGATGAACGGGACGTAGGTGACGTGGATGAAGCAGACGTTGTGTGGCCCGGCGTCCTGCGCGAACTCACGGATGGCTTCCAAAAACGGCAGGCCCTCGATGTCGCCGGTGGTGCCGCCGACTTCGGTGATGATCACGTCCACCTTCGCATCGTCGGCCAGCACCTGGATGCGCCGCTGGATTTCGTCGGTGACGTGCGGGATGACCTGGACGGTCTTGCCGAGGTATTTGCCGGCGCGCTCGTTGTCGAGCACCTGCTGGTAAACCTGGCCGCTGGTGGTGTTGTTCTTGCGCGAGAGCTTGGTGCTCGTGAACCGCTCGTAGTGTCCGAGGTCGAGGTCCGTCTCCGCGCCGTCATCGAGCACATACACCTCGCCGTGCTGGTAGGGCGACATCGTGCCGGGGTCGAGGTTGAGGTAGGGATCGAACTTTTGGAGCGCCACCTTGAGGCCGCGGTTCTCCAGCAGCGTGCCCAGCGCGGCGGCAGTGAGGCCCTTGCCTAGGGAGCTGACCACGCCGCCGGTGACGAAGATGTATTTCATGCAAGCGAAACGGCGGACGCCACAACGTTGGGGGTCCGCCGGGCCGCAAGTCTAGGAGCCGTCCGGCCGCCGGGCAATGGGGAAAACCAAAGGCTGCGTCCGGGTCACCGGCGCGCTGTCCTGGCCCCGGCGGCGCCGATGCAGAAGAGATGCTTGTCGCCGCGCAGGTATAGGCGGCCATCGCT
>Ga0172367_10000390_pt1 | contig 67704 bp, 59 predicted proteins | sample Lak10m_FD_114542 | JGI IMG/M metagenome (GOLD analysis project Ga0172367, IMG submission 114542) | Freshwater microbial communities from Kabuno Bay, South-Kivu, Congo - kab_022012_10m | ecosystem: Environmental > Aquatic > Freshwater > Lake | place: Democratic Republic of the Congo: South-Kivu... | reverse complement strand
GATCTTGCGAAATACCGAGCTTGTTTCGGTATTTCTTTATATTCTCTGCGATTGTGGATTTTTCCTTTGACATATTCGTATAGTTTTACTATACCAAAAATTACAAATTAATTCTAGCCGAAAAATACGCTCAACAAGAAAATCCCGAACGGATTCGGGATTTTCTCAAAAAGATTGGTTCGAACTTCCGCATTGCCGACCGCACTTTGTTTTTGGATTTCATTCCGGCCTTCAAAATTGCGGAAAAATACCATGCCGAGGCGCAAAGCGCCGAGGCAACATCTTTCAATTTCGCTGAATGTAAAACTTGGCGGAGGCGATAGGATTCGAACCTATGGAGCCCTTACGAGCTCAACACATTAGCAGTGTGCTGCTTTCAGCCACTCAGCCACGCCTCCATATTTCTCGGCAGAGCCTCGATCAAAAAACTGATGCTGAGTGTCTGCCAGGGTTGTTTTTTGCAACCCGTCGCATGCTCATCCGCATCCGACCCACTCAGCCACGCCTCCATATTTCCCTTTTATTTATTTTTCAACAGATCCCGGATCTCCATCAGCAATTTTTCCTGATTCGGAATTTCCGCCGGCTTGGCCGGCTCTTCTTTTTTCTTGGCTACTGCATTTATTCCTTTTATCATCACAAATATGGCCAGCGCAATTATCAGAAAATCAACGGCTGACTGGAGAAAGGATCCGTAATTTAGCGTAACTGGAACGGCCTCTCTGGCTCCTGGCTTCAGCACGATTTTCAAATCAGAAAAATTTACTCCGCCGAGAATTATCCCGATAGGCGGCATGATTATGTCACTCACCAGAGAGGATACTATTTTTCCTAACGCTCCGCCGATAATGACGCCGACTGCCAAATCCACGACATTGCCCCGCATGGCAAATTGCTTAAATTCGCTGATTATTTTCATAAATAGTTTTGCTAAAATTTACAATAACTACAGTATCAGATAAACCGCCGTTAATCAAGAATCGGGCTACCGCTTTTCCGGAAATGTGGTAAAATATAGCCAAGCGAAATTTACCCCGTTAGAAATATCCGATCTAACAGGGTCAAAAATAAAAATTGAAATATTCCCAAGTGTTATTTGAATAGCGATGAGCTTGGGAAATTTCTAACAAGGCAAACAAAATGCGCGAACAAAAAAATTATACAAAAATGCGGTGGGCCATTCCTCTCTCTTTACTGTTTATTTCGGCTTTAATTTTTTCCGCTTTTTCTATTTTTTTGCCCAATACCGAAAAATCAAAGGCGGCGGAAACCAGCTGCACGACACAATACAGCGCTTGGAGCGCGTGCAATTCGAATGGATTGCAAAAAAGGACTAGATACACGACCTGCCAAGGCTCAACAACCACTTCGCAAGAAACAAAAACCTGCGAATATGTGCCGCCTAACTTTCCTTGCACCAGCTACACATACTCTGCGTGGACCACGACTTGCCAAAATGGTTATTACACCCGAACTATACTCACCCGCCTGCCTTCAGGTTGCCAAGAAGCGACTGCGGGATCATTAATACCAGAACTCAAAAAAGCTTGCACCGCCGAGACGCCAATCTGCTCATTCACCTACTCCGCTTGGGGAGAATGCCGATCCGACGGCACTCAAGCAAGAACCGTGCTGACACACTATCCGACCGGCTGCACTGGCGGCACTCCCGAAATTAAGCGAAGCTGCGCTTACACCCAGACCGCTCCGGTCTGCTCCTTTGCCTATTCTGCTTGGGGAGAATGCCAGCCAAACGGAACTCGAACCAGAATAGTGACCGGCACTAAACCGGCCGGCTGCACGGGAGGAAATCCGGTTACTTTTGGCAGTTGCTCCTATACTGCTCCTGCCGACAGCAATGAAACATCTCAACCGAAAACTGCCGACCAAAACTCGACCCAGCCAATTTCCTCTGATTCAACAACAGACCAAACTACTGCCGTAACTCCGCCTTTCGTTTTTACCACCCTGAGTAACGATGTGGTTATTAGAAACACGGTTACCATCGGCGGGAAAGCGAACGAAGCCAGAAACATTGAATTTGACCTGATACCGATCGGTTCAAACATTTTTCGCTATATCGGAACAGCCAAAAATACCGCTGCTGATTATTGGGAATACAGCTTTAACACAAAATCTTTTCCCAATGGATATTTTTACTTGGTTGCCAAGATATCCAACGCCTATGGCAGCTATGTAAGCAGCAACAAAATCCGGGTGAAGATAGAAAATGTTGACGCAACCGGAAATCCTTTGCCGATAGAAACCGCGACCGTTGCGGCGGCCCCGCATTCAGAATCCGACATTCCGGTTAATTTCAACGGACTAACAACTCCTGAATGGCAAAAAAAATATTTCGGAAGCGAAAACTGTCTCGATAAAAATGAATGCCGCGGCGAGTCCGATCCGGACAATGACGGACTCAGCAACAATGATGAATTCCGCTACCGAACAGACCCTTTGAAACCGGATTCTGACGGAGATGGATTTTTGGATGGCGACGAAGCAAAAACCGGTTTCAATCCTCTGCAGTTTTCTCCCGGCGACCGGAGCGACAAGGTCGTCTTTGAAAACCCCAAAGAAACCGGAGAAATCAAAAAAGAGCTTTATCAGGTTAAAAATGTGGAACTCGCCGACGCTTCGGACGGGAAAAAAGAACTGCGCCTCAGCGGCAAAGGACTGCCCAACAGTTTTGTGACCATTTACGTCTACAGCGAGTTGCCCATTATCCTGACCGTCAAAACTGACGAAAACGGAAACTGGTCATATGTTTTGGACAAGCAAGTCGAGAACGGAGAACACCAGGTTTACGTCGCGGTAACGGACAACACCGGAAAAATCACTGCCAAAAGCGATCCGCTGTTTTTCGTCAAAACCGCCGAAGCCGCAACCATCATCCCGTCCGCTGAAGCCAGCACTGCGATGGCGGCGGCGGCCGCGCCGGCGGAAAAAAGAAGGCTTCGGGATCTGGCGGTCATCGCCGGAATTATAATTCTAGGTTTCATTGCCGCCCTGACAACCATCGGATTTTACATAATTCACGCGAACAAGAAGACTAAGGGATTAGCTTGACATTGATGAAAGAATTGTTAGGAAGAGCTATTCAGTTTATAAAGGACAACCCGGGAATAATTTATTCCTTGATTCTTGTTTTGTTCATACCGATCGCCATTTTTTTCAACACCAGTTACACGGTTGACCGTTTCCAGGAAAACATCGACACGATAACCCAAACCGATGCCTTGTTGGCAGAAGACATCGTCAGCTTGACCGCCGCGAATTTAATTGAGAGTCCGGAAAAACTGCAAACTCTTATCGAAAAGACAACCCTAGACATTCCAAAAATTGAAAAATTTGAAATTCTTGTTCCCAGTTCAGATAATGAGGAGGTCTTTCGCACAATCGCCTCTCTTGATCCATCTTCAATTGGAACAGACTCTAGTAAATTCAAAGACTCAGTGGCTTGGATCAATAAAGAAGGGGTTGTCAATTTAAACAGCAATGACCGAACTCGCTTTTTAGAAATAACCAAACAGATTGTTGATGAGAATGATGAAAAAAAAGCTTTGGTGTCTCTCGCTTTTTCCCTTTCCGATTCCGATAATTTAGTCGATTCCACGATAAATCGATCCTATCTTGTTCTGATCCTGACCATTCTGATTGTCTTGCTTCTGGTTTCCAATCAAGCCCGCCTTTTCGGCTACGCACTCACGCTCTCCAAGCTCAAGGAAATCGACCAGGTGAAAGACAACTTCATCTCCATGGCCAGCCATGAACTGCGCTCGCCGCTCACCGCCATCAAAGGCTATCTGGAATTTTTTCGTGAAAAAAATGAAGCTAAAGTTGATGACGAAAGCCGGAGATATCTGGAAAACATATCGCTTTCCGTCGGACGCCTGGGTGCTTTGGTAAATGACATTTTGGAAGTTTCCCGCTTGGAAAGCAACCGTATACCGATAAACATCTCTGTGCTAGATCCTGGTCCAATAATAGACGGGTCAATCCAGGAGATAAAATCCCAGGCCATCGTCAAAGGGCTGGAATTGAATTTTTTGCCCTCCGAGACTCCGAAAATTAAGGCTGATCCGGAAAGACTCAAACAAGTCATCATCAATCTTCTTAGCAATTCAATAAAATATACTCCGTCCGGCAAAATTGATGTGTCTGCGAAGGCAAAGGGCAAAGAACTCCTAATTACCGTTGCCGACAGCGGCATCGGCATTTCCGCCGAGGATCAGCTGAATTTGTTCCAGAAATTTTCCCGGATTCAAAATGAAAAAACAAAAAATATTGTCGGCACCGGCCTCGGGCTTTGGATAACCTTGGAATTGGCCAAAAAAATGAAAGGTAACATCACTGTCGAAAGCATCGAGGGAGTCGGCTCGCATTTTACGGTCCATATGCCGCTAGCATAGCGTTTTGACACTCCTGCCAAGATATGCTAACATAGTGTCCAGGTGAATGTATCGTATTAGTTTTCTATGTTTTATACGTTAGGTAAGCTATATAAGAGTAAGTCACCATTATCCCGATTACATCGGGACTAGAAAGAGAGGTGATTTACCCCGTTAATTAATAGTTTACTTTTATTCCCAGAAATAGTTTATTTGGTCGAAGACGAAATATTGGCAAAAGCCAGGGAATAATGCAAATTAACGGGGCGAGCGCTTAAATGGCTTATCAAGACAGCGGTCGTCCGCAAAGACAGATGTTTGACATCACTTCTTTGGGGATAACTTGCACCGAATGCGGCACTGCAATTACCCAACTTCCGTTCGAACCGACCAAAAAAGAAGACGGAACTTACGGCAATCTGTATTGCTACGAGTGCAACAAAAAAAGAATGAGAGACCGAGGCCCAAGAAGGGATTTCGGAGGATCAAGAAATCGTTACTAATCTTCGGATTTTACGATAACAAAAATACCGCCAAAAGCGGTGTTTTTGCTTTTTAGAAAAATTATTTGAGCAAAAAATAAACTCCAGTGAAAATCAGTATAATTGAAGAAATTTTTTGAATAAGAACTTTTTGCTCGATTTTCTCTTTTCCCCATTGCGGAATGAACAAAGTCAATATCAGTCCATATATAAAAACCAGCATTGGCTGGAATCCATTTACTACCCAAACCAGAGCCAGCGGTGCCAGCAGGCTGGCAAAGTTAGCTAATAACTTGGCGCAAACATTTAATAACTCGGCAATAATATTTAGACTCAAAACAACCCCTTTGCCCCTCTGAATAGTCGCAATAAATTGTTCTCTATAAAGTCCCACAAATAAAAACAATAGCAATCCAAATAAAAAACCACCGATATATTCCCAAAATGCCGTTCCCCAAAAATTTTCCTCAATTGCAATTATTTTAAAGATCAGCGCATTGATCGAAAGCATGAAGGCAGAAAGAATCATTAGCAACAAAGGCTTGATTTTGAGATGGATAGCGCCTGAGATATCTAGAGATATTATTACTGCGCCAGTAATTATGAGTAGCGAGGCTAAAATCTGAGCTAGTGTTAATCTCTCTCCTAAAAAAATTAGCCCAAGAAAATAACCGAAGACTGGTATCAGTTGGAACAGGGCGGTTATAACTGACGCGTCTTCTTCTTCCAGAGCATATAAATACGGAATAAACGAAGCGACCAACAATGCGCCGTTGAAGGATATAATAGCGGCACTCTTAGCCCCCAATGATATAGACGCGGAATTAAACAGTAAAATAAAAAAGGACGCGACTAGTCCGCTAAGACTGGTGAAGATGACTAGGGCGCCAACTCCCTTGCCAGAAAAATATCTACTGATAATAAACTTGTCGACGTGATTGACCATTCCCCAAAGAGCCGGGGCGGCTAATGCAATCCAGAACCAATTCATATTTTTATAAACTTGAAGTTATTTCAATCGCCCATCTTTTAGCCTGTTCCGCGCAGTCTTCCGGATTGTTTTTCAGCGGCTCCTTGAAATCTATTTTTCCGACTATCTTATTGCCAAAAAGCTCTTTCTCCATATTTTCAAAAGTTTTCCCCATAGCTCCCGCATGGCTGCAAAACAAAGCGATTTTTTTGCCACCCAACTTGACTTGAGAGAAAAATGTGCCGAGTGGCGGCGTAAAGTTCCAAGCCCAGACTGGCGTCCCGATGAAAAGCAAGTCGTATTCTTCGGGATGATGATCGAAAGAAAGAAGCTCCGGTTTTTCCTTCATCATCACTTGCTTGCCGCCCCAGAAGTATTTACTGAAACTATGGGGCTTGATAGTCTCTTTCTTCGGTTTAAGTTCCAACAAATCCGCCCCGACTGCCTCAGCAATTTTTTGGCCGATAAATTTCGTATTGCCCTCAAGGGAATAGTAGGCAACGAGTGTTTTCATATTTTTTATGCTATTGGAGGATAAGCCATTCTTCCACGCATTATAATACTCAACAAATCTACAAATATTCCGATCTGGGAAAATTGCGGAAGAGGTGAGATTTTTACCCCGTGCCCTTGTGGTACTGGGGCGAACTCAGAAATTTAATTTTTTCCCACCCAAAGCGGTGGGGGTGAGATTCGAACTCACGGAGCCCTTTCAGACTCAACAGTTTTCAAGACTGTCTCCTTAAACCACTCGGACACCCCACCGCCTTAAGCGGGATTGTCATTCCTACGGGAGATCTGCCGCAGACACGACGATTTATATCAAAAAATTTTTCAAATTTTTTGACAAATCGGGAACAAAACCGTCCCCTAAACCCTTGCCCGCCTTTGGCGGGACTCGGCTACCCTTCCAATCTTAAATTTCGCTCCCAAATGATACCAATTATGCGCCTGCCTGTAAACCCTGTTAGAAGCTCACTTTGCATTATATACTATGCGCGCTATCCGACCATTGCCATTAAATTTTATTGCTTCTAACGGGGTAAATATGATAACATAAAAATACCAAACATATTTATTGCCCTTTGAATATGGACATCTTAAAAAATAAAATGAAACAGGAAATATTCGAAAAAAAAGAAGCGTTTTTTCGGCGAAAAGAAGAGCATATTCCGGATGAAAACGTCCGCAGTATTGGTTTATCGCCCAGAAATCAGCAAAGGGCATTGTTAAGCTGGCGCGGACTGGAGTTTGAAGTTTATGAAAAAGATAAAAGGTGGTACGCTTATGTTTCCCTCATTTTGATCGCAATCATCGGTTACGCGGTTTACACCAATAGCCTGATTATGGCGATGGTGTTCATATTGATTGGCATTATCTTCTATATCCAGCTGCACAAAGAGCCCAAGATCATTGATTTTGCGATAACCACCGACGGCATAATCGCCGGTAATGAAATTTTCGAATTTGACCAACTCAAGTCATTTTGGATATTCTACGACCCTCCTCAGAAAAAATATGTCAGCTTCCATACTACGGGTCGCCTTGTCCCTTTCATTCATATCATGATAGATGAACATGACCCGGTAGAGCTTCGTTCAATTCTTATCAAATACATACCAGAGGTAAAGCAGGAACCGGGAATGGCGGACGTACTTGAAAAATTTTTGAGAATATAGTAGTCTTCTTTAGTCTGCTGAATAACTTCCGCTCAAGGCAGATCAGCCTTGGACCGATAGTGGAGCCCGTATAAAATTTGCGATTGTAGCTTCCCGTAAAATCCCGCTGATGCGGGAATAACGGGGCAAGCAGTGGACTCCGGCACCAAAATTTGCTCTTGTAGCTCAGTGGATAGAGCGTCCCGATGTAATATCGGAGAGGTCGCAGGCTTGCCCCGTCAATTATATTGTCCTTATAGCTCAGTGGATAGAGCGTCTGGTTGCGGACCAGAAGGTCGCAGGTTCAATTCCTGCTAAGGACACAATGAGTGACGGGATCCAATTCCTCCCAAGCGCACTGAATAATTCCTTTTAAGGAATTTTTTATTTTTTCCTTTCCATTGACTTTTTTGCTTAATATTGCTAGACTGAATATTATTTAAATTCGGCATTTTTAAATAATTTCGAGTGTTTTCGCAAGTTCTTAACATAAATCGTTTTCCCATATTTTACCTTTTTCTTAGAGATTCAAGGCAGTCAAATAAATTTCAGGAGGGAACATGGACAGGAATGCAAGAGCGCTGAAAAGATCAGCGGAGCATTTCAAGGGAATTTTACACAACGTCCGCGAAGATCTTTTGCGGGAAAAGGGTTTGGCCGAGGATGAGTTCGTAAAATCCTTGGACGGCGAAGGGCACGGCGGAGTCAACCACATCGCGGAGTTTGATCCGCCAGACAGAGCGGCCGAGCGCAGAAGCATTGACCTCAGTCATCGCATTCAGAGAATCGATGCTGCGATGGGCCGCATCGATCGAGGAACCTTCGGAATATGTTTCAAAAAGGAGGACTGTGTTGGAACCGGCAAAATCGACCACTTTCTCCTGGTGAATGATCCGACCCGACTGTACTGCCAGGAGTGTCAGAAGGAGGAAGATGAGCGAAATGAGCGGCAGAAGAGAATGATGCGGTGTCGAGGCACAATTCCAGGGCGCCGCTGACAATTTTCCTGGGGGAGCAGAACTTCCGCTCCCCCACCCAATTTTTAAAAGTAGAACGTCGTTTCTACTTTTTTTATATTTAAAAAAATAATATAATCCGCGCCTTGCGCGGCGCGTAAACAAATTTGAGCTTTGGAGCGTTAAAAAATCACTCCGTGCCTTTTTGGAGCTTGTCGTTTAGTGATTTTAGCGAGAAAGCGAAAAATTTGTCTCAGCGCCAGCCTGGCGTCGGCAGTTCTTTTGTTACTTTTCTTACTGCGAAGAAAAGTAAGTCAAACAATAATTGGTGCTGGGATTTATTCTTTTTCCGTTTTATACTTAAGCCATGCTTATCATCCCCAAAACCCTCCTCAAAACCATCCCCAAAATAACCCCCAAATACGTTAAGCTATTGGAAAAACTGGGGCTTTTTACCGTGGAAGATCTTCTTTTTTATTTCCCTTTCCGCTATGACGATTTTTCCCGGACAGTGGCGCTCGATGAAAAATTTATCGGCCAAACCATAACCGTGAGCGGCAAAGTGACCAGGAGCAAACTCAACCGAATTTTCCGCCGGCGGATGAGCATCGTAGAAATAACGCTTCAAGATGAAAATAATATCCCGCTTAAGGCCGTTTGGTTCAATCAGCCCTATCTGGCCGAACTCATGCCGGAAGGCGCCGAACTCCGGCTTTCCGGAAAGCTGAAAAAAAGAGGAAAATTTTTTTCTATGGCCAATCCGGCCTGGGAAAAAGACGAACGCGATGCGACCAACACCGGCCGCCTGGTCCCCGTTTATTCCGAAACCCGGGGCCTTACTTCGAAATGGCTCCGCTGGCAGATAAAGCCGCTTTTGGAAACGGCCAAAAAAATGGAAGATCCGATTCCCGCAGAAACTCGAAAAAAATTAAATCTTTACGATCTTCATGTCGCGCTTAAGGAGATCCATTTTCCGTCCAGCCGGGAAAAGCTGGCCCGCGCCCAAAAAAGATTTGCTTTCCAGGAAATGTTTCTGGTCCAGCTTAAATCGCTCCAAGCAAAAAAAGAGTGGGAAGGAAATAATTCCGTTAAAATTAAATTCAGTGAAAAATTAATTAAAGATTTTGTTGCCAAGCTTCCATTTAAATTAACTAATGCCCAAAGAAAAGCGGCTTTTGAGATCCTCAAAGATCTGGAAAAGGGAAGGCCGATGAACCGGCTTTTAAACGGCGATGTTGGTTCTGGCAAAACAGCCGTGGCCGCCATTGCGGCACTGCAAGCCATGTCCGCAGGCTACCAGGTGACCTTGATGGCGCCGACGGAAGTTTTGGCCAGACAGCATTACATAACATTTTCAAAACTTTTTGAGAATTACCCAATAAATATAGCCTTGTTAACTAACGCATATAAAGAGATAAAAAATTTAAAATTGCCTTCAGAAAAAACTGGACAATTATCACGAGATAAATTATTAGATGGAATTAAGACAAACGCAGTAAGTCTTGTAATAGGCACCCACGCCCTGATTCAGAAAGACATAAAATTTGGAAACTTAGCGCTTATAATAATTGACGAACAGCACCGCTTCGGTGTCATACAGCGTGCCGCGCTGCAGCACGCTGTACAGACTGATACAGACTTGACGCAGACTAATACGGAATTAATTTATGAGGATTTAACTTATAAAATTAGAGGATGCTTTTTTGCAATAAAAAAAGAGCTGGGACTAGGCCATAAAGAGTCTATTTACCAAAAAGCTTTAGCTGAAGAATTGCAAAAAAATAATTTATCGTTTAAAAAAGAAGTTTCTATTGACATAAAATATAATAATAAAAAGATCGGAACATATAGGCCTGATTTTATAATTGACAATAAAATTATTGTTGAACTAAAAGCTCTCCCTTCAATTGGTAGATTTGAAAAACAACAGATATGGCACTACTTAAAAGGATCTGATTATAACCTGGCTTTATTAATTAACTTCGGAAGAGAAGATATTGAAATTGAAAGATTCATACATACAAAAAACGGTCCGCATAAGTCCGCGTCCAGTTCGCATAAGTCCGTATTAGTGCCGCATTTGCTAACTATGACCGCCACGCCCATCCCCCGCACTTTGGCCATCGCTTTTTCTGGCAGTCTCGACATTTCTATTTTGGACGAGATGCCCAAAAACCGAAAAAAAATAATCACTAAAATCGTTCCGCCAAACGGACGGGAAGAAGTTTATAATTTCATAAGAAAAGAAGTTCGCTCCGGCCGGCAGATTTTCGTAATTTTTCCGCTGGTCGAAGAATCGAAAGTGCTGACTGAACTCAAAGCGGCCACGGCTGAACATAAAAATCTTTCAGAAATTTTTCCGGAATTTAAAATTGGTTTGCTTCACGGAAGATTAAAATCCGCCGAAAAGGAAAATGTGATGCAGAATTTTAAAGATAAAAAATATGATATTTTGGTTTCCACTTCGGTCGTGGAGGTGGGCATAGACGTGCCCAATGCCACTATCATGCTGATCGAAGGCGCGGAAAGATTCGGCCTGGCGCAACTTCATCAATTCCGCGGGCGCGTCGGACGCAGCGTTCATCAGTCCTATTGCTTCCTTTTTGGGAATAGCGCCGATAACGCGAGGCTCAAAGCGCTCGAAGAAACTGCCGACGGATTTAAAATCGCCCAGAAAGACCTGGAACTCCGAGGGCCGGGACAATTTTTCGGCACTTTGCAGTCGGGACTCCCTGACATTTCAATGGAGAACCTGGGCAATGTGAAGCTTATTCAATATTCCCAAGCCGAAGCCAAGAATCTTTTAGCCATCGATCCTGGGCTGAAAAATCATAAGGCTACGGCAGAGGCTTTAAAAAAATTCTCGGAAAAAATTCATTTGGAATAAGATTTTTTAATTTCCTCTACGAGTTCAGGGAAATGCTCTTGCTTGAAATGGCCTCTGTCTTCGAAAATATGAAACTGCGATCCAGGCAGATTTTTCTGGTATTTTTCAAATTCATTGAAAGAAACTATTGGATCATCTTTGCTCTGGTAAAGATGCACATTGGCACACTGCTTCACGATTCCTTCTAGCAATCCGCTCAAAACGAAATCGCCAATGTCCTCCGTCGCATTGTGCGGCGCCGCCACCAGAAACAGTCCGCTGATTTTTCTAGGAAAGTCATTTTCCGACAGATACTTGGCCAGAAAAATTCCGCCTAGCGAATGGCCGACCAAACTAATCTCGCCTTGAATAAAAGGCAGCATGCGCTCGAACCAGATTTTCCATTCCCCGTATCGGGCGTTTTGCTTGTTGGGCATGCGTGGCGCCAGTATTTCATAGCCCTCTCCCAGATCGGAAGGCAAGTTATCTTTCCAGTCCGCTTTTCTCGGCAGGAACCATTCCAATGTCACTTCCCAATTTTTAAGCGCTTCCAGATATTTTTCGTAGGAATCAAATGAATCCCCGCCGTGAATAATAACGACTTGCTTTTTCATAAAATTATTATTTCCTCCAATCCCTAATTACCAACCCGCCTTTGATTTTTTTAACAACGAGTTTTTGACGCTCTTTCCAGCCCAGATTTCTTACTTCTTCGATTGGCAAAGTGATTCCCATGGATTTTTTGCCGATACGTGTTAATTTTCTTATATTCTTATTCTGCATATTTATTACTTACCTAGTTACGTAACTGGTTACTTGCCTCCATTATACACTAGAATAAACCGCCACAAATAATGCTTGCAATGCCGGGCGTAATCGATGCCGATACGCTTGGACTTTTTTATTAATCTTGAATCTATCTTGTCTCCCCGCTCAATCCAAAGACTCTTTCCTTCAGCCATATCCAGATTATTTAATTTCCGGTCTATTTTCAAAAACCGACAGAGTTTGCCCGGACCGTTCGTTTTTTTGTAATCCATCCCTTCTATTTTTATTGCCCGGATAAGCACTGCCGCCGGAAAATCCTTTTTCTCCGTCACAACATTTAAGCAATGATACATGCCGTAGATCATGTAAACATACGCTCTCCCCGCCTCGCCATACATGATTTCCGTCCGCTTGGTCCGACCTCGCGACGCATGACAAGCTAAATCGTCTTCGCCGATGTAGGCTTCGGTTTCAGTGATTATTCCTCTGATTATCTTTTTGCCTATCTTGCGGACCAAAAAACAGCCCAGAAGCTGTTTTGCCACATCGAGTGTATTTTTCCTATAAAATATTTCTTGTAAAGTTTTATTCATAACATAAAATTTTTAAATCCCAATTTTCAAGCTCAAATTTCAAATCAAATCCCAAATTCCAATGACAAAATTTTGGGATTTTTGATTTTGGATTTTATTTGGCATTGGGATTTCGAAATTTGGATTTTAAGGCTTCTTCATAAACTTCCAACATCCTTCTGGCGCATACTCCGCTCGTGTATTTTTCTCTCGCGATGCGTTTAGCCTCTTCTCCCATTTTTTTTCTGAGCTCCCTGTCTTGCGCTAATTTTTCAACAGCTTCACAAAATTCCTGATTATCCTCTCTGACCAAAAATCCGCTTTGCCTGTTCACGACCAGATCTTTGGCGCCCGTCGCCTCAACGGCCACGACCGGCAATCCCATATACATGGCTTCGCTCAAGATCATGCCCTGAGTTTCCGATTTAGAAGCATGTATAAAAATGTCTCCGGCAGCATAATAGTTCTTGAGATCGTCTTTACCGGCCCGGCCGGAAAAAATCACCCGGCTGGCAATGCCTTTTTCTTCGGAGAATTTTTTAAGTTTCGGAACAAGATAGCCTTCTCCGACCACCATCACTTTCAGCAAACCATTTCTGCTTAATAAATCCGGCAAAAGACCGAAGATAAACTCGATGTTTTTTTCTTCGGTGATCCGAGAAACCAAAAGCAGAAGGATCTCATCCTCTCTTAAACCGAATTTTCCCCGGATACTTTGCCTATCGTAATTCTGGAAAACATCTTCTTCCACTCCGGTTGGAATAGAAACTATTTTGTTCTTTACTCCCCAGTCCTTGACTATGTCTACTATGGAACCGGTTGGGACCACCACCAGGTAAGCTTTGTTAGCAAACTTTACTGCTTTTTTGATTATCCAGTTGGCAGATAATTTTTGCGGCAGGAGCGGAACAAAGTTGGTATATTTGTCATACAGAGTGTGCCAGGTGAAAATCAGCGGCACATTTTTTTTATTGGCCCAGCGAAGAGCAGCCATTCCGAGCAAATTTGGATGTTGAGCATGAACTATATTAATATCCAATTTATCCAGCACTCTGCTTACTTTTCTGGAATACGGAATGGCCAGCGGAAATTTTATCCGATAGCCAATGTTGACCGCCGGATAGCGGAAAACGTTTGGATTTTCATCCTGGTAGCCTTTCCAAGCCGGCGCAAAAACATAAACGGTATGGCCAAGTTTCTCGAACTCCTTGCGGAAACTTTCGATGGAACCCGGCACGCCATAGGGATTGGGCAGATAGTTATTGGTGAAGATCGCGATATTCATTTCTAATTTTCATCGAGAAAGTTTAATATGTCTTGAAAGATACGGTCATTTTTTATATCGGATATAAAAGTGTGGTACGCGCGGGAAATATACTGCTTCTTTTTTATCGGCGATCCGATTTTATCATAAATCATTTTCAGGCTGCCTTTTTGCACCACGTGATCTTGGGCCGATTGGACAATAAAACAAGGCTGGCTTATTTTCGGCAGAATATCCCGCGATTTTTCGATTAATCCATAGACTTCCAGCGCGCTTTGAATCGGATAAGTTTGGTAAGAGATAAGGCGAGTGATCGTGGTTGAGACTCCGAAAGTCGGCGGATATCTTTTTTTATTATAAGACTTGAAAATTTTCAAAAATTTTGCCAGCACAAGGGCCGGAGCTTCCAGCTTTATCCTATATGGCATGGCCATTAATATTATTCCGGCAATTTCTTTTTTTTGCGCGGCCAGAACAGCCGCCAGATTAGCCCCGATAGACGTGCCGGCCAAATAAATTTTGCCGACTTCTTGCTGTCGCAAGAAAACGCAAGCCCTCTCCAGATCTTCCAGCCAATCCGTCCACCTGACTTTTTCCAGATCCTTTGGAACCGTTCCGTGGCCTTTGAGTTGCGGGGCATAGACCGTGTATCCATTCTCATTGAGATATTTCCCAAGGCGCCGCACTTCATAGGGAGTGGACGTCCAGCCATGGATAAGCAGGACCGCTTTCCCGTTAGTCCCTTTGAAATAAAAGGGCTGATTGACCAGATGCCGCTCTTCCTTGTAGAGAAGCTTGGGATCGGCGAATAGAACGCCTCTGAAGGTCTTTAGTATTTTTTTGACAGTTGCTTCCATATTTTAATTATACATTTATTGAAAACTGAGCGCCAACTTGGCACCAGCAACCAAAAAAAAGCCATTTCGGCCGTTTTTTTAAAAACTATTCTTTATCAATCTCTCGAAATCATTCCCCGTTCACAGTTCCTCCATTTTCGGAAAGAATCTTTTTAGACTGCCTTTTTTTGTAAAGTGTAACGACAATAAACGAAAAAGTAACCAAGCTGACCGCCGCCCAGCCGATCCACTCTATGCTGTCTCTAATCTCTTTCCATAAATAGCCGTAAAAATAGCCCATCGCCACCAAAAAGCCACTCCAGACAATTCCGCCCAAAAAAGAATATTTGATGAATTTTTTGAAATCCATTTTGACGATGCCTGCGGCAGTAAAAGCCGCCCAGCAGAGACCGGTGGTAGATTTTACAGCAAAAATAGTTTTCCCTCCGTGCCTTTCGAAATATTTTTCCATCCTGAAAACCAGCTTTTCCGTGATACCTATATACTTGCCAATATGCGTGACGAACCCCAGACCATATTTATACCCCAAACCATAAAGAGCAATGTCTCCGATCACATCCCCAATAATGGAAAAAAATAAGACCACAAAAGCATTAAAGGCTCCGAGTGACGCAAGCATAGCCGCGATGATTGTCGCCACCGGTCCTTCGATAATCATTAAGGGAAGCATGATCCAGTAGCCGTAGCTGCGTAAGAATTCAAAAATATGTTGCCCAGTTTGTTCCACGCCGTTAAAAATTAATCATTAATCTTTTGCCCGCCATTATTGCCTGGTTTTCCCTGATTTAGATTTCTGCGGAACTCTATATTGCTTATTTTATTCCAATTGCAGGATTAAACAAGCCGCGCATGTTTTGACCAAATAAAAAACCCTTGTGCCTCTGATTTCAGAAGCACAAGGGCGGGTTAAATGTCTAGTTTGAATGGTTACATTCTTTCCTCAGCCAAACTGGCCAAAGCCGAACGGACCGTTTCCTTGAACGTTGTGACGCCTACGGCGGATAATCCGTTCATCGTCGCGATGCCATAAGCCAGCCCGTTTGACCGCTCACTCAACATCTTTCGCCGGTCGATCTGACCCAGATCTCCGGTCAGAATTATTTTGGTACGTTCGCCAGCACGGGTGATGATCGTTTTTACCTGATGCGGCGTCAGATTCTGCGCTTCATCGATGATCAACAGCGTTCTGTGAAAGGTGGTTCCCCGGATGTAGTCGAGCGGGATAAAATCAATTTTTCCGTATTTATCTGCTCCTTCCGCTCCATTTTTGCCATTTGCGCCGGTTTTTTCCTTGGCGTTTCTCTTCTTTTTCACGATTTTATTTCCGCCGCTTATGGGAAAACCCCTGCTAGCGGATACAGCTTGATCATCTCCGCCCTTGTTTTTGGCGGTCCTCAATAGATTGAGGTTTTGCGTGATTGGCCGGAGCCAAGGAGACATTTTTTCATCGACGCCCCCGGGGAGAAATCCCATGTTATCCTCGTCTTCCAGGTGAACCATGGGACGGGTGATGACGATTCTCCCATAACGATTCTTCTGTTCAATGGCGCTGGCCAGAGCAAGCAAGGTTTTACCGCTGCCCGCTCCGCCCTGAAGAAAAACCAGTTCGACCTCTGGATCAAGCAGCTGTTCCAAGGCAATGTACTGATACCAATTAGGCCCGTTGCCGTTCAGCGAATACGGCCTGATTCCAGCCGCCTCAATTTCTGGGGAAATAATCTTGAAGAGGTCGCCCTTCCGAATGGCCGCGAAGGAATTCCGAAACAGGCCGGTCGGATTACGATCGCTCACGCATATGACTCCTTCGTTCTGCTCGACCTTTCCAAACTCTTCCCGATAAGGAAAATAGTCCTGCTGTATCCAGTTGGCCGGTACGCGGATCTCTTGCGTGCGATATTCCTTGACCGGAACCTGATCGGAAAGATAGTCCTTGGCGACAATTTTAAGTTCGCCGGCCAAAATCCGAACGATGGGCTCGCGAGAGACTATCTCCACTGCCGCGAAATCAATCTGGCACCCTCTCTTTCCCCTATTTTTTTGCATGTCCGTTTGCAGGTCTCTAGCAGCAGCAATGACATGGTGCTTCGCCAGTTTTCGGTTCAAACCATCCAAATTCGTGAAGCTTGGATTCTGAAAAACGCGCAATGTTCCATCTTGTTGGTTACGAATTTCTTCAATCCGAATGGCCACCTCATCCGCTTCCAGGCGGCTTTCTGGTTTTCCTCGAAGCTGCTCCAGTTCCAGGAGCACGGCCCAAGGAATGTAGAGTATGTTTCCGCCTTTCCGCAAGGTTTTGATGGACTCCGGATTATAGACAAGAACTTCCGCGTCCACAACCAAGGCCTTCCTTTTCTCGCTACTCATGGACAACCTCCCGGCTGAATTTAATACTGACAAAGAACCAGCCCCTTCCTTTTTCAAATTATCACGGACTTGGGATATTGTAAAACAATAACAGAGATTCACTTATTCTAGGATATGAATAAAAAAACATCCGCTTTACACGAATGCCATTTTCTTGGTAGCGCTAAGGGGAATTTCGCCTCGTCCCGAGTGATCAGGACTCGTTGCCCCGGGCAGCGTTGAATGCTCATTAGCATTCATCAGCGCTCGCCTGCGCCGAGACGGCTTATCTCGCTGCTGCCCGTTCGATTCCCGACTCTAAATTTAAAATCCGCCGTATGGCGGATTTTAAATTTGTAGCGCTAAGGGGAATCGAACCCCTGTTACCAGGATGAAAACCTGGTGTCCTAACCACTAGACGATAGCGCCAGAAATGACCTTGCTGGTCATTGTTTTTTAAAAATATCTTTTATTCTTTTACGCCTTGAGGATGATTTCCAATATTTTTCCGCATCTCTGGCAAGTCTTAGATCTTCAGTTTTTTCTAAAACTTCATGGGTAAATTCTCCGAAATCTCTTGCTGTTTTAACTCTTTTTCCCCTATGTTCTGCTATTCTTCTTTCTATATTATCAGAAAATCCAACGTATGTTTTATCTTTTTTCTCACTAATTAATAGATAAATGATAAACTCCATAGGTCCTGCTGTCCTCGCCTCGCGTCGACGAGCGTCTCCGCGAGTCGAGGCGGGCTAACCACTAGACGATAGCGCCAAGGTAATAAGTCAAAAAGCCCCAGCTTAAACAAAAAGTAACATTCAGTATGTTACCACATATATTCAGTTAATCAAGCCCGCCAGTGTCCCTCCATTAAGTTTATCACCGCCATCAACTTCTTTTTTGCCCGGTTTATGAGAGTACCGACCGTATTGACCGGGCTGTTGATTATTTTGCCTATCTTTTCGTATGATTTTTCGGAAAAATATCTGAGCATCAGGACTTTTCTATATTTTTCTGGAATTTTTTCCAACGCCTCCTGGACTTCGATGGCCGACTCTTTTCTTATCCAGATATCAATCGGCGATTTTTCATCGCTTTTAGTTTCCATTTTGTCCTTGCTCGCCACAATATCTTCCCAGGAGATAAACTTTTTTTTATTTTTTTTCTTCAAAAAATTTATCGATTCATTGTGCGCGATGCGATATATCCATGAGGAAAACTTCCTTTTGATATCGAATGTTTTGATATTTCTATAAGCTTTAACAAAAACATTCTGAAGTATGTCTTCAGTCTCTTCCTTGTTGCCGACCAGCCGATAAATATAGGAAAACAATTTCTTTTCGTATCTCTCCACTATTTCAGCATAAAGCTCGGGGTGCCCAGATCTCACCAGCTTAATGAGACCATTATCATCGGCAACTTTGACTTTTTGGCTTATTTTATTCACAATGGTAAAGAGTTTATGCTTGTTGCTCAAATGTATTTTAGCATACCATGATTTGGCTTAAAAATCAAGCTTCACTTTAAATTTTATGATAATTTTCGCGATAGAAACATCTTGCGACGAAACCGCCGCGGCAGTTATAAAAACCGATGGAAAAAACATCGCCATTCTTTCTGAGGTTATTTCTTCCCAGATCAAACTGCATGCCAAATGGGGAGGGGTTGTGCCGAACCTCGCCGCACGAGAACACCTGAAAAATATATTCCCGGTAATCGAATATTCATTAACGCGGGCTGGCGTGCGGTCAACTGAAATAGATCTGATCGCCACTACTCGCGGACCGGGACTTATTCCGGCGCTGCTAATTGGCAATACTGTTTCAAAAACTTTAGCGTGGATCTGGAAAAAACCGCTGCTTGGCATTAATCACATTGAAGGGCACATCTACTCGAACTTTGTTCGAGATGTCAAAAGTCAAAAGTCAAAAGTCAAAAGTGATAAAATCAAGTTTCCGGTTTTATGTTTGATCGTTTCGGGAGGGCACACGCAGCTGGTGCTGATGAAAAATCATCTGCAATATAAAATCATCGGCCAAACGCTGGATGACGCGGCCGGCGAGGCTTTTGATAAAGTGGCAAGAATTTTGGGACTTGGATATCCCGGCGGACCGGCCATTTCAGCTTATGCCGCAAAACATGAAGCCTGGGGCGCTGAACGCAAAAAGGGGAACAATATGCGATACGCGCTGCGCAACATATGCCTTCCCCGCCCCATGATCCAATCAAAAGATTTTAATTTTTCTTTTTCTGGATTGAAAACTGCTGTGTTATACGAAGTAAAAAAAATTAAAATATTGGATCAAAAAGAAAAAATCATGCTTTGTCATGAATTTCAGCAAGCCGTGATTGACGTTCTAATCTCAAAAACTATCAAGGCCGTCAAAAGATTTTCTCCAAAAACAGTTATGATCGCCGGAGGAGTAAGCGCGAACAAGGAATTAAGAAATCAGTTGAAACGAAGCTTAAAAACTAATTTTCCTAACATAAAATACACAGAGCCAAACTCAAAATATTCCGTTGATAACGCGGTCATGGTAGCTTCAGCCGCCTGTTATCGGTGGAAAAGGATGACGCCCGGACAGAGAAAGTTATCGGAAAATAGCTGGAAAAAAAACGAAACTGATGCTAATCTAAAATTAGCTTGAGCCCAGTTGCGAATTTTAAAAAAATTAAAATAACGGGTTTACATGAAATGCCTGTTTAGTTTCTCGGTTATTAAAATCTCATAAATTTGTAACAGGATGAAAATCTTAAAACCACTTTTTTTCGGTCTGATAGCCGCCCTTGGAGCGCTTTTTTTGGAATTGTTCCTTGCGACTTTTTTTAGCACCCCGCAAGACTTATTTGGCATCTCTTCCAAACAAATAACTTTTTTTTTGGCGGTAACAGTTTTGATCGAGGAACTGATGAAACTGGCCTTTATTTATCGAGACTGGCTGGATTTGAAAATTTCTTCCGCCACCCTGTCAGAATCAAGAAAAATAATTTTTTTTCATTCTTTTTTTGTCGGTATTGGCTTTTCCATTATTGAATTGCTGTTCATTTTCTTCGGCTTGCAATCAATATGCGATGTTTCAGATTTTAAGCTGGCTATTTCAGGAATACTGTTGATTCACACCGCTACCTCTTCGATTATGGGATATCTACTCGCGAGACCAGCGCCTCTAAAATTTTTCACCATACCGAACGCTCTAATCCTAGCCGTGACCATTCACTTTTTTTATAATCTATTGGTTGTTTATTCCGCCAACCCGTTTTTTATCTTTTTTTATTTACTCTTTCTCGCTTTGATTTTTTCCGGCTTGGGCCTTAGGGTTTGTTTTGAAAAAGCCAAAAAATAGCGTTTTGCCCAATCAAAAAGTTGAAAATTGAAAAACAAAAGATTAGTCTCCTTTTTTGGTCTTGTGAAACATAGTCACGCGTGAACTTGCAAGATAATGGTTTTTTGACTATAATTAGCTTACGATAATCCTTAAAGCAAATTGATGGTTAAGATAAAAAGGTCATTTTTGGAAAGATTAACCGGCTCAAAAAGGGTGGAACCGGAAGAATATGCTTCAGGAGAATCGGCTCAAAACATAACTAATTTATATAAGGAGGAAGAAGCGGAAATGTTCATTAGCGCTTCCCCACAAAAAAATATGCCTGAAGAAAATATTTTATCCAGCGACGGTTCTGAAGGACAATTGACGATTGACGTTTACCAGACGGAAAATGACATAGTCATAAAGTCAACGATTGCCGGAGTCAAACCGGAAGATCTCGACGTCTCAATCAATAATGACATGATAACTATCCGCGGGGAAAGAAAAAAGGAAGAGGGCGTCCCGGAAGAAAATTATTATTATCAAGAATGCTACTGGGGAAATTTTTCCCGTTCAGTTATTTTGCCGGTTGATGTTTTGGCCGACAAAATTGAAGCTTCGATGAAAAATGGCATTCTGACAATTCGCCTTCCTAAGGCTGACACGACAAAAACTAAGAAAATCCAAGTTCGTGGATTCTAATTTTGCTTTTGAAAAAACTTTTAAAAGAGTTTCAATCCCGATTACTCGGGATTGTTTTTAGGACGGTTTTGGAGTATTCTAGGTGCATGAAAAAATTATTCGTTTTTTTAATAATATTCGGTTTCTTGGCCTACTGTCCGGGATATTCCACTGTCTTGGCGGCCAGCTCTGAAAAATTGGTTTTTCAAAGTTTTTCCAGTATCGTTCCAAACGACATCAAGCTGGAAATTAACAGCCAGGAAAATATACTTCCGAGAAGCATCGCGGAAAAATGGACAATGGAAAAATCTGATTTGACTTATAATCCTGGCTATAATTCCGAAATAGAAAATACTGATTTTTGCCGATACAAAAAATCTCTCATTTGCGAACTCGTTTTTTCATATCGCCAAGAATATCACATCCAAAAAAAATCCAGTTTTGAATTTAACGCGGATCTGATCGGCGGCTATCTGGATGATTTGGAAAGACAAGTCAATAAGGATCCGGAGAACGCACGGTTGGGAATTGAGAATGGAAAAGTCTCCGCTTTTTCCCTCAGTAGCAAAGGATTGCGACTGAACAAAGAAAAAAGTTTAGAAATCATTCTTGATCATCTTAAAAGCAGGAACAAAGCGGAGCCGATTATATTAGCCTATGAGGAAATCTCCCCTGATATTTCCACCGACTCGATAGAAAATCTCGGCATTGCTTCCCTCATTGGCGAAGGCCATTCGAATTTCAGAGGTTCTCCAAAAAACCGAATCTTTAACATCAATGTCGCGACGAGCCGATATAACGGGGTATTGATAAAACCAGGCGAAGAATTTTCTTTCGTAAAAATCCTTGGTCCGGTAGATGGAGAGCATGGATATCTGCCTGAATTGGTGATTAAAAAGGACAAGACCGAACCGGAATTCGGCGGAGGAATCTGCCAGGTTTCGACCACCGCTTTTCGCGCCGCCATATACAGCGGATTGAAAATAACCGCCAGAAGAAACCATGCTTATCCGGTCCAATATTATAATCCTCAAGGTATGGACGCGACTGTTTACGTGCCAAAGCCTGACTTGCGCTTTATCAACAATACTCCGGGCTATATTCTAATACAGACCAAAATCGAAGGCACTGAGCTGGTATTCCAATTTTATGGAACTGATGACGGTCGTAAAACTAATGTCACCGGTCCGACGATAACCGAAAGAAATCCGAATGGTTCTCTAAAAGCCACCTTTACTCAGGAGGTGCGCGACAAAGACGGAGGTTTAGTAATAAATGATGTGTTTAATAGTAATTATGACTCCCCGAGTAAATTTCCCCATCCGGGTCAATTTTTGACCGAAAAGCCCAAAGATTGGTCGGATAATGAGTGGAAAAAATACAAAAAAGATAACCATCTATGATTGCTGATTGACTGGGTGATTTTCTCTGGTATAATGACTTTATTGCCGATCAGGCAATTTTATATTGAAAAAAGAATCGAAATAATGCGCTGATTCATAGACAGAGCAGGAAAGAGGTCGGGAAAATGGGAGCTTTCCCGTGGTGGAAGTATTGAAACCGCAAGGCTTCAAGGAGGAGTGAAGCGACGACGCGCTGGTAGCTCAGTGGATAGAGCAGTAGCCTTCTAAGCTATTGGTCGCAGGTTCGATTCCTGCCCAGCGCACAGGAATGGGAAAGGGGTCGGGAAAACGAAAGTTTTCCTGTGGTGGAAATATTAAAACCGCAAGGTTTTAAGGAGTGAAGCGACATTCCTGCCCAGCGCACAGAAAACAAAGAAGCGCCCATAGCTCAGTTGGTAGAGCAGTTGCCTCTTAAGCAAACGGTCCCAGGTTCGAGTCCCGGTGGGCGCACAAAATAATAAAAAGTCTCTAGAGTGGCGATCATAGTTCAATGGTAGAACACTGGTCTGTGGCACCAGGTATCTGGGTCCGATTCCCAGTGATCGCCCCCCTGGAGATTTTAAATCGGCGCTCTTAGCTCAGTGGATAGAGCATCTGGCTTCGGACCAGAGGGTCGGGGGTTCAAATCCCTCAGAGCGCACTAAAAAAACCTCGCCCTATGCAGACCGGGGTTTTTGTTTTTTTCCGCCAAAATTTTTTATTCAAATTTAAAAATATCCGGAATAATTTCGATGTTTTTCTCATAATTCAGCTTCCTTTGCTTGATTTCGCCAATCACGGAATTAAATCTGTTTCGTTCAAAACTGGCGTCTTCTTGTTTTGTGTTTACATATTCCTGTTTTTTGGCTTCATCCCAATTCGGATTAAAGGCATAGATGTACCAAAGATATATGCTATATCCAATGACCAGCGCGAAGATTAACGACAAAATCCAACCACTCTTTTCTTTTATTGCTCTAGATATATTAACTAGCAATTCCCTGCCGCTTATTTTTATTTTTTCTGTTTTAACGTCCATAACTTTTTTATTTTCTATAAACTATTATGTTTAGCTTGCTGACTAAAATGCTTTTCTGATCTGCGTCTGTTTCCTTTTTAAGGCCAGCTTCATTATAGCTGGATTCCTGTTCAACCGTTTCTTTTATCAGACTTAGAGAAAGAACATTCACGTAATAATCAAGATTCTCTATCTTATGCAAAAAACTGGCAAAGTTTTCATATTTCCCCTCCAGGGTTATTTCCATAGACAGATAGTTGTCCGATGGCAAACTAGAAGCCACGCCTTCGACTGTCTTTTTATCCTTGCTGTCCTTGCTACTTTTTGCGACCGTCGAATTGTCATCTATTTTCAGGCTAATTTTATTCCCCGTCTCCTGGGCCAGCAACTCCAATTTTTTTATGAAATCCACGGAATTATTTTGATCAAGAATGACATTCAGACTGTTCTTTTCCTGATCTAAAATCGCGTGCAGCTCCCGCATTTCCGGCAGCTTATCGATTCTGCCTTGGCTGATTTGCGTGTCAATTTTTATTTTTTGTATTTCATCTGATTTTTTTTGGATAGCGCCTAAAAGCGGCATGACTACAAACAAAAACAATACGGCCACCGCCGATAGATATATTGCGATACTGAGCCACAATTTATATTTTTTCCAGAAATCTTTCATTTTCTAATTTAAACATTCTTTCTTGATTTTAAAATCTATTTGAAATTCCACGTTTTCCCTGGAAACCAAGCTGGAGAGCGGCAAATTAACGTCAGAAAAACAGTCCTCTTTAACCATGTTATCTTTGAATGTGATTAAGCCATCACGACTTTTTGCCGTCCCGGTTAGCAAAACCGCATAGTCGCTTGTTTCTATTTTTTTAATTTCAATGGAATCGGAGAATTGATTATTAATTTTTTCAAAAAATTTATACCAATTCAGCTGTCCTTTTTGTATTTTATCGATCTGAGAAATTGTCTTGTTCATTTCTTTGGCTTCGACATCATAGTTCTCTATTTCTTTATATTGTTCGTTACTGTTTGCTAAAGTAAAAGGAGATTCGGATTCCAGAGTTATCTTCAGAATGTAATCTATGCTTACAAGCATGGCGATAAAAACCAAGAAAATCCCGAATAATTCAGTTTCCCATTTAAAAACCTGGCTGAGACGATCGACCTTGCGTATTTCCTCTTTTTTCTCCGGTGGAGCGAGATTCAACTTAATCATAATAAAGTCCTCTCATGGCAAGCCCGACTACCGTCGCATATCGGACAGAATCTTTTTTGTTGATTATAGGCAGATTGTTACCTAATTTAAAATTAACCCAAGGGTCTCCCAAATCCACCTCTTTGCCCAACCTTTTTGCCAAATAAGGAATCGACCCTCTCAAGTTACCGCCGCCGCCGCACAATATGATTCTATCTATTCGAGTTTTTTCTTTAGTTGTTTCTTCATAAAAATCCATCGTCCCTTTTATTTCATTGACTAGATTTTCCAAAAGATATTTGATCGAACTGAATATCGGATTATCATTGTTGCTGTTTTCGATTCCGTGATTGACTTTGGCTTCCTCCGCTTCTTGCTTGTTTAATTTGAGCCCTTTGGAAATGGCGTCGTTTATGGACTCCGATGAAAAAGGTATGCTGGAAGTGAAATAGGGAGTTCCTTTGCCCACTATGATAAAACTGGTCCTTTGCGATCCCAAATCAACAATCAGGGAAGCGGTCAGCTGGCAAACATCCTTATTTTCATCCTCATTAATCAAGCTTCGGGCTGTCGCTATTGATTCAATTTCCAAACCATAAACTTCCAACCCGGCTTTTTCTAAAACATCAACCGTATCGTCGATTATTTCCTTGGAAACGGCTACGGTTAATATTTCCTGCTTGTTCTTTTCATCGGAACATTTTAATTTCTGCCAATCAAAATAGACCTGATCAATCGGGAGAGGTATATTGGCCTCCATTTCCCATTTGATAGCTTCGTTGACTTCGTGTTCTTCCATCTCGGGAATCGTTATTCTCCGTAAAAATGCTTTGGATTCAGGTATGGAACAAATGACTTTTTTGGTTTTTATTTTCTTTGGACCGGATTTTTTTATTGCCTCTTTGATAAAAGAAGCAACCACTTCTTTGTTAACTATTTTCCCATCCTCAATGTTGCCGCCCGGAATATCGATGGAGCAGTAGCTCCTTATCTTTTCCGTGTTTCCATCTTTTTCCAGCTGCATTATTTTTATCGAAAAATCGCTCAAATCAAGCCCGAAAATTTTCGGGTCGAAACTTATTATTTTTTTATTTAAAAAACTCATGAAAATCAGTTTAAAGGTTATCAAGTATAAAGTTCCAAAGGATTTTTAACTTCATGAACTTTATGAACCATTTACTTATTTATTATAACTCATCCCAAAGATCTATGTAATATTCCGTTCCGGTCGGAAAATACGGCGGAGGATAGTAGAGTAGATTATTGTCAAAATTCAGAATTCGGTTCGTATATCCGGTGCCATCCGTATAGGCAAAGCCGTATCTTAGCTTTGTCGCGATAGAACCATTTACCGTAATTGTATTTTTATTGTAGGAACTTGAATAATAGTCTCTGCCCACTCTGCCGGATTGCGCCAGAAGCGCTGCGTCAATGGTCAGAAAATTCTGACTACCCCTTACAACACTTACGTTTTTTTGCCCAATTAAGCCTATGATGTCTTTTCCGTCAAAATTAGTATAAAGAATGTTATTGATCCCAATATACGCGTCAGCCTGAGGGCCGCCTATCAAATTAGCCGCTACAACGGTAATTTTTTTATTGTTGATTGTCCCCTCCAGCCAGATATTATCTTCAACAAAAATAACTCCATTGTTCACAATCGGATAGTTGCTCAAGCACAGACCGCTGCAAGAACCGCAGGTTCCGCCTCCGCTATTTCTTCGATAACTGCTGATCGCCTTTGACGATGTGTCATAACTATTAACCGTGCAGATATCATATGTTCCATTGCTTTTAAGAATGATGCGCCTGCCGGATCCAAGATCGTTAAAATATTTACCCCTGCCGGCTACGGCTTCGCCTTTCATGAAATTTAAATCTGATAAAACTCCGTTAAAACTGACTGTTGGCAAAAATAGCTGTCGCCCGGCTTCAAAAACATCCGGCCTGTTTGGGGGAAGCGCCGGATATGCCGGATTGACCGGATCAGCGGGTGACACATGAGTGTGCACGCCAAATTCCAAGCCGCCTGAATGATCAGGATCGTCATAGCTGTAAAGCGCGCTGGAAATGGTGTTGTGCGCCACTCCGTCAAAACGAATTCCGTAGTTTGAATGGATTTTTCCATAAATTTGGGTACCCTCTCCAAAACGCATATTATCATCGGCCAGCACGGCATATTCACTCCAAGAAGGCCTGCGGAATCTCGCTTGGATAACCCGAGTAACGCCGGGATTTTGATATGTCCATCCAGTTGATTTGATGATAACTATGGTTGAATTGGGATCGGGTGCTTGGACTTCAATTTTATATTTGCCGATCGGTCCGCTTTCCGGATCGGAATATTCCGTTTCAAACGGAGTCCCGACTCCATAAGGATTACCGCTTTGCCAGAAATCTTTTATCTGCTGAGCTGTTTTTCCGGAAATCTCGTGAGCCAAATACCAACGATAAAAATAAATTCCCGCTTCCGCGATTTGAAATGATTTTTCTCTTTCAATCCTATTGGTGGTGAAGGTCAGTTGCGTGGAAATATATTGAAGCATGGAAACTAAAATAATCGCAACCACGGACATAATGATCAGTCCATAGGCAATGGCGGAGCCTTTTCTGTTTTTCAAACAATCCTTAATCATAAATCAATCTTTTTTTATTTAACGCGATCGTAGTCATTTAAATTGCGTAGTTCGACAAACGAACTTATTTCAATATTATCCGGAGCCTTATTCGGATCAACATTTACTTTTAGCAGCACCTTAATCAGCCGGACATCAGATGAGTTAGCTGGCGTCGCAACCGGATTGTTGGTCTGATCGCCCGGGTAGTCCTTATTGTAATAATAAAAAATCGGCGTTCCGGCATCATTGACAACCCTTTCGGAAATTACTTTGGTTCCCTGATCTCCCGCCGGATAGGTTTTTGGCAGAGTTCCAGTGGGTTTTCGCCATCCCATCACTAACTGGTTGCCGTTTTTGTAAAAATGCAACCTTTCCGTTATGCCGTCTTTATCATAGTCGGAAAAAACTACCAAATCATTGTCGGTGGCGGATTTGATCGGATAGGATCCATCATCTCCCTGTCGGGCCTTTCTGAGATAACCAACTGTTTCATTGACGCCTTGAGAAGCCGCCATAGAAGATTGCCCCATTTCAAAAACATACGAGTTTCCCTGCCAACTTCGCACAAAAAGCAGAGAAAATCCGCCAATACCGATTGAAAAAATCGCGATAGCTATCAGCGCTTCGATGAGAGTCATGCCAGATTTTTTTCTTTTAATCATTTTTAATTTGGACTTAATTTGACTTCCTTAGTCGTTAGCTTGTTGATATCAACTAAATCAGAATAGTCTTGAAATCCCGCTTCAGTTACCTCTAATGTGTATTCTCCCGGCAAAAATGGATCGCTGTTTGTCGGAAAAAAAGCTATGCCATCAAAGGACGTTGTAACAGTCGTGTCATATCCGCTTCCATTGCTAAGCCTGGCCTGAGCATTGTTAACAGGCGAACTGTCGCTGTTGTTTAGGACCTTGACCAAAAGAGAGTCAGCGTCATTTTTGGCATATTTTATTTCCACTGTTTTAGACTCATCCGGCAGCAAAGAAAATTTATAAACTGGCGGAGAAGATTCAAAACTCGAAATAGGATCGGCTCCGATCAAGGTATAGCCGGAAACTGAATTAATGTTGGTCAAAAAGAATTGCCCTGGACTATGATCATTGAAATCTTTTTCTCCGCTGGAACTTGTAACCGCATTGGAATCTAAAATATAAACTGTCTCCGCGGGAATAACCGTACTGTCAGTTCCAAGTTCTCTGCCACCTTTAATGTGAAAACTGACATCGGGAAGAGCGGCGCCTAAATAATCAATGCTTTTTATTTTTAAATTAGAAAGTTTATCGATAGTTATAAAGGCCGTGTTAAGAGACCCGGCAACAACCGAAACATGCGGGTCCTTGGGCGTGTAAGAAACCGCGTTGGGATCCACGGTGTTAACTGTTTCGTAGCCATTTTTGGAAACCGTTACCTCATATCCGAGCTGGGACTGTTGGGCGCCGGGAAACATCAAATTTCCGCTATTGTCGGTATTTTGCTCTATATCTACTGACGGAGAAACAATATCATTCACAATATGAACATGCACCTGAGAAATGCCGATGCCGGCTCCGTCCGCGATATTTATGGCCAGTACTCCGCCTCCCGAACTAACTTCGAGACCGGGAGGAACAAACCTGGAAACTAAATAGACTTCTCCGCTTCCATTTTGCGACCCCTGCCACGAAATAGTTACTTTGACCCTTTTATAGTCGGTCGGCACCAAATCGTCCGACAGAACACCATCAAACGGATCATCCACATATTGAACAATGGTTTTCACATGATAAATTTTCGCGCCAATTGTAACGTCTTCATTGGCCAAAATATTTCCCGAAGGAATTCCCGTTGTCAGACCGATGTTATCATATTTTAAGTTACGTATGATCTCCATTTTTTCATTGGCCAAGGCCAAAGCTCCCAGCCTGTTCTTGGCTTCCAGAATATAACCCGTACCCAGAGTAATAACCGAATAAAAAGTAATCGTAATGACAGAAAATATAAAAAGAAAAACCACCGCTTCAATAAGCGTAAAGCCGGAAAAATTTTGGATTTTTAATTTTTGATTTTTAATTTTCACTTTATATTTTCAAGAACGCTGTACATAGGCTGCAAAATAGACACGGCAAAAAAGCCAACTGCGCCGCCGATAATCAACATTAAAACCGGCTCAATGATGGAGGAAAGGTTTTTCGTCAAGTTATTAACTTCATCTTCATAGAATTCCGCCAGTTTAAGAAGGACTGCTTCTGTTTTTCCTGTTTCTTCACCCACCTCTATCATTTGCGGAACCAGAATTGGAAATATTTTTTTCTCGCCATATATAATCTTACTGAGGTTAATTCCTTTTTGAATATTTTCGGCAGCTCCTTCCAATGCTCTTTTATAATAAAAATTCGTTAACGTTCTGGATAATATTTTCAATGATTCGACGGATGAAACTCCGCTTTTCAGCAACGAACTGTAGATCCGGCAAAAGCGGGCGCAGTTAAGTTTTATCACGATATTTTTGATGACCGGTATATTTATTATTACCAGACCTAAAATTTTTTTGCCGTTTGATGTTGAAAGCATGAATTTAACAAGCATCGCCATGGCCGCAATCATGCCCAATATTAAAAAGGTGTGATTTCTTAACGCGTCGCTAGTATCGATTATAAATTGCGTCGTTGCTGGCAGCTCGGCGCCTACATCTTTAAAAACCGACGTGAGAGTCGGGACAACATAAATCATCATCAATATCCCAATGCCCCCCATGGCAAAAAGAATAACGGCCGGATACACCATCGCTCCTCTTATTTTGCTCATCAATTCATGTTCTTTCTCCAGCTGTCCGGCTAATATATTCAAAACCTCCTCCAAATTTCCGCCTGTTTCTCCGACCCTGATCATATTAACAAAAAGTTCATTGAATATTCCGGGATATCTGGCCATGCCGTCCGCCAAAGTAGAACCAGTCTGGAGATCGTCCTGGATGCTTTCCAGCGCCTTTATAAATTTTTTGTTTTTGGCCTGCGCGGTAAAGTTCCGAATCGCCTTGGAAAGGGGCAATCCGGAAGATATCATGACCGCCAAATTTCTGGCAAACATCATTTTCTCGCTTAGAGGTATTGTGGAAAAGCGATCAAGAAAGTCGACCTTAATTTTTTTACTTTCGCCGTTATCCAGCTCTTTAAAGGAAGTCAGCATAAAACCATCCGATCGGAGCTGATTGGCTAAATCCCGTTCGTCTTTGACATTGACCTCGCCGCCTTTAGCTTCTCCGGTATAGTTTTTCGCGGTATAAACTGCTCTCATAATTTTACCGGCTCTTGGATTCTGACACGTTCGAACCTAATTATTATCATTAATTCCCTTTTATTCCCTGGTTACTCTTAATATTTCTTCTACAGAAGTCATTCCTTGGGCGGCTTTGGCAAATCCGTCTTCCACCATTGTCAGCATGCCTTTTGCTTTCGCCGCTTTTTCAATTTCTTCGGCTGGCGCCTTCTGGGATATCATTTTTTTCATATCATCATCCACTTCCAAAACTTCGTATATTCCCACGCGCCCCTTGTATCCCTCTTTTGAACACTGTTCGCAGCCGCCTGGCTTGTAGAATTTTATCTCTTTCCACTTGCTTTTTTCTTTTGAATTGGAATTTTTTTCCTCCTTGGCTTGATGCTCCATCGTGATCACTTCGAATATCCTTTCCATGTCGTAATTGCCCTCAAGATTTTTTATTTCCTCGCTGCTAAGAATATATTCTTTTCGGCAATCCGGACAAAGTTTTCTCACTAATCTTTGCGCGATGATCACATTTATGGTCGAGGCTAGAAGAAACGGCTCGGCTCCCATGTCAATGAGACGCGGCAAGGTTCCGGCGGCGCTGTTGGTGTGAAGAGTTGAAAGGACCAAGTGCCCCGTCATGGCCGAATGAATGGCCATTTCCATGGTTTCATTGTCCCGAATTTCGCCAACCATGATAATATCCGGATCTTGACGCAAAAGCGCTCGGAGTCCAGCCGCGAAAGTCAGCCCGACTTTAGGATAAATTTGAGTTTGATTGATCCGCGGCATACGGTATTCTACCGGATCCTCTACTGTACTTATATTGACTTCCGGCGTGTTGAGGATATCCATTATGGTATAAAGCGTCGTTGTTTTTCCCGATCCGGTCGGACCGGTGACCAAAATCATGCCGTTGGGTTTTTTGATGTGCCGATGAATAATCTCCAGCCCCCGGCCGGTAACTCCCATCTGTTCCAGCGTCAACCCCTTGGATGATTCATTGAGAAGACGCATGACAATTTTTTCACCGTTAAAAATCGGCAGGATGCTAACCCGAAAAGATATTTTTTGTCCCTCTTTTTCCAGTTTGAAGCGGCCATCCTGCGGAATGCGATGTTCGTCCAGCTTCAAATTGGAAAGAACCTTGAGTCTGGCGATAATGCCTTGCTGAACCTGGATCGGCAAGGTCATCGCGTCATGAAGAATTCCGTCAATGCGATATCTGACCCGGAATTCCTTTTCGTCCGGTTCAATGTGGATATCGCTCGCTCCCTGAAGAATCGCATGTTTGATTAAAGTATCAACTATTTTTATTATCGGAAGTTTCTGGGCTATTTCCTGCAGGCTCTCCTCCTCGCCGTCTTGAACTTCATTTGAGTTTTTGTTTATTATATCTCCAAATTCGGCTTTGAGACTTTTTTCATATTGCTTCAAAATATTCTCCATGCCTTCTTCCGAAGTCAGGCAGTTTATAATCTTGAGTCCGGATTTCTTCCTTATAAAATCGATGGTCTGGATATCCTCCGGATTGAGCATAGCGACCTTCAGATCCTTTCCATTTCTTTCGAAAGCAATTATTTTATGCTTACGGGCGATCGGCTCGGGAACAATCTGCAAAATATCCTGATCGATTATTTCTTTCGTCAGATCAACAAATGGAATGCCAAGAATGTAGGCATAAAGTTTCCTCAGCTTGACCTCGTCAATAAGGCCTTTCTCAATCAAAATATCCCCCAATTTTTTCTTTTGGTTTTCTGCCTCGCCAAAGGCCGCTTCCAAGTCTTCTTTTTTCACCATCTCGGAATCGCTGATAAATTCTCTCAGCTGTCCGTTCTCTATCCTCATTTTTTTGTTTTTCCAGGTCGGAGTATTTTTATTTTTATGTAAAACTGGCTCGAATCTCTCCTACATCCCCAAGGTTTCTTTTATTTTACCGACTACTTCTTCAAGTTTATAGTTGGATTTTATCAAGTAAGTGCTGGCACCTTTTTCAAAGGCCCGATCGATATCCTCGGGACTTTCCAGGTTGGTAAGCAATATGACAGGGATATTTTTTGTCTCCTCGCCGCCTTTAAGCTCCTCCAGAACTTCATAGCCGTCTTTTTTGGGAAGTATAATATCCAGAAGAACCAGGTCTGGCTTTTCTTTTTTTGCCAATTCTATGCCCATTTCCCCGTCCAAGGCGCTAAAAACCGTAAATCCCTCCTCCGTTAAAAACTCCGCCAGCGCTTTTTGCAGCGTTGACTCGTCCTCGACGATTAATATTTTTTTCTTTTCCATAACGTTGCTGGGCTTTTGAATTTTATTTGAAAAAATTCAAACCCTTTTTTATGAATTAATTTTTAAATCTTGCTTATTTTTTGAATTATCCGCGAAACGCTTGGCCTGATCTGCCGAACATAGCGGCAAGAAAAAACTGAAAATCGATCCGACGCCCTCGATTGATTGGAACCATATTTTTCCGCCGGATTGTTCCACCACGTTCTTGGCTATGTAGAGACCCAATCCCGTTCCTTCTGTCTGATATTTTACCACGTTATCGCTGCGAAAAAACTTGCTAAAAACATGGATATGCTGTTCTTCCGGAATCCCAACGCCGTTATCTTTGCAGGTAAAAACAACAAATCCGTTTCTTTTGTGGATGCTTATCTCGACTTTGCCCCGGCCTAAGGTATATTTTATGGCGTTGCTTATTATGTTTTCAATGGCTAGTTCCAGTTTTTCGGCATCTCCGACAATAAAAATCGGATCAGCATTATTTTTAAAAATCAAATTTATGTTCTTGGCCTTGGCCAATGGCATAAATTCTTTGACATTTTCTTGGACGACTAACTCAATATTGAAACAGCTTTTTTTCAGGATCAACCTGCCTTGGTCTATCCTGGCCACGTCCAAAAGATCGCTAACCAACCGAGTCATCCGGTTGGCCAAAAGATTGACGGCCTCAATGCCATTTTTTTGCTTCTCACTCAGTCCTTTTCCAAATTTGGAAAGAAGCAGCTCCGTTTCCCATCTGATGGCCGAGAGTGGCGTTCTGAGCTGATGCGATGCCACCGAAACGAATTCGCTTTTCATCTTGTTCAATCGGGCGATTCTTTCAACTTCGGAAATCACCGAGTTGCCTATGGAAAAAATGGTTATAATTACGACGCTTTCGGATATTACCAACACTTCCGGACTATTGTAAAAATTAGAAATATAGTAAAAGCCGGTCATCGCGACTATTATGATTATTCCCATCAATAAAAAAAGGAAGCTGGGGGTTTTCCAGACGCTTATCCCCAGTTCCTTGGCTTGTCTCCTGAAATTAAGATCGTTTATTATTTTCATTTTTCTTTTTATGGCAATAATTGGTTGCGCTGCCTAAATTATACCATAAAAAGCGAACTTGCGCATCCTCAAAACCGATTTTAGATACCTGCAAAATGACTTATGCCAGAGAGCTTAATCGGTCTTGAAACTTTTCATATATCTTTGGTCCCTGCGGACTAGGAAGAAAGACCAGCGCCTCGTTGCTGGCCAAAATCATGCTTCCTGACTGGTAGGTTTTTGGGTTTCTGTTTATTCTTTTCATCTGCCAGTCTCCAAGTCTTTTTTCGATAAACTCGGCTCCCAGCACTTTTTCACCTAATCCCCTCAAAATTTTGGCTGGCAGAATATCGGAAAGCGTTTTCAGATTGGCGGTTTCAGATTTCCAATAATTTATTTTATACTCCTCAATCCAGGCGTTTTTTTCCCGAAATTCCAGAAAGGTTTTCAGCCCGAAAAGCGGGCGCGTAAAAAAATATTCCGAGGCGGAAAACATATCTTTCGGAATAATTTCGAGCGAACCGGTGGTGATGAAATAGTTCAAGCAAATTCGGTTAGCGATTTTCTCCCGATATCTTCGCCTGCCCATCAAATGCACGGCCAGCGTAACCAAAATTCTTCCGGTAAAAATCTTGCCTTTTTCCAGCACTAGCAAAAGATCCAGATCGCTCTTCTCTTCGGCGTTTTTCATGGCCATTCTCCCAGTGACCGCCACCATCCGCACATAAGGAACGAAGCGCAAAACACTGGATACCTTCATCAGTATCCTGTATTTTTTTTCCGATATTTTATTCCTCTTAATTCTTTGCTCGACCAGGCTTTTTCGCCCTTTTAGAAAATAAAATCCTCTATATTCTTCCGTCAAACTGCCTATCTTCTCTCTCTTTAATTCATCAAAAACTTCCAACAAGGTCGGCGCAGTCTTGTTTTGTTCTTTTTTTTCCGAATCACTCTTATTGACTCTGAAAAGTTGCTTCCATAGCTCAAAGGCTGTCATTGGATAATCCATGACATCATAATAGGCAAGCGTCGCCAATATATTTTTGGAGAGATCGGAAGGCATGAAAAAATCAAAATGATAAATTAAAAATGACTTAGCTGATCGTAAATCTTTATTTTGATTTTTATTTTTTAATTCTACAAGTATTTTCCCGTCCAGCTTCTTTTCACTTTTTTCAATTTGTCTGGAGTCCCAGCATAAACTATTTCTCCTCCCTTGTCTCCGCCTTCCGGTCCCAGATCAATGACCCAGTCGGAATTTTTGACAACATGCATATTATGTTCGACTACCAGCACGGAGTTACCTTTGTCTACCAAGGCATCCAGCACCTGAAGCAGTCTTTTTACATCTTCAAAATGCAGCCCGATAGTCGGTTCATCCAGAATATAAAGTGTTTTACCAGTCGATTTTCTGGCCAGTTCAGTAGCCAATTTTATCCGTTGCGCCTCACCCCCGGACAAATTAGTGGCGCTTTGTCCAAGTTTCAAATAGCCCAGGCCCACGTCTTCCAATGTTCTCAGTTTCTCGACAATAAGCGGTGATTTTTTAAAAAATCTGAGCGCGTAGGAAACACTCATGTCCAAAACTTCCGCGATGTTAACCCCTTGATATTCTATGTCCAAAGTTTTTTGATTGTACCGAGTGCCCGAACAAACTTCACATTTAACATACATGTCCGGCAAAAGATACATCTCTATTTTTTTTGTTCCATCGCCCTGGCAAACTTCGCAGCGTCCGCCCTTCATATTAAAACTGAAACGACTGGGAACATAACCGCGGTTTTTGGCTTCTTCCGTAGAAGCAAAAAGGTCTCGAACAAGAGAAAATACTCCGGTATAGGTGGCCGCGTTGGATCGAGGAGTCCGGCCAATGGGCGCTTGATTTATGTTTATTACCTTATCAATGTTGCCCAACCCTTTTATCTTCTCATGGCGTCCCGGAGATTCCTTGGCGTTAAAAAAATATTTGTTTAAGGCCTTTGCTAGGATATCGGAAACCAGAGTGGATTTTCCAGAACCGGAAACTCCGGTGATCGTCACGAATTTCCCGAGTGGGATTTCGATGTCTATATTTTTCAGGTTGTGTTCCGTCGCTCCCAAAATTTCCAACGTTTTCCTATTTCCCTTTCGATAACTTTTCTTTTCCACAACCTTCTTTTTTCCAATAATGTACAGAGCGGTTGAGGTATTCGCCTTGAGGAGGCTTTTTAGATTTCCTTCAAAAATTATTTTTCCGCCCTCCTCGCCGGCTCCCGGTCCCATATCAATTATCCAGTCGGCTTTTTTTATTATATCTTCGTCATGCTCCACCACAATCAAAGAATTTCCGCCATCCTTCAGTGTTTGCATGGTGTTTATAAGTTTTTCCGTGTCCCGATTATGAAGACCTATCGACGGTTCATCCAAAACATAAGTGATGCCCATGAGCTCGGATCCAATCTGGGTGGCCAGCCGAATCCTTTGCGCCTCGCCTCCGGAAATCGAATTGGCGCCGCGAGCCAGTGAAAGATACTCCAATCCCACGTTTTTGAGAGCGTCGTTTTTTTGGCTCATCTCCTTAAGAATCGGCAACATTATTTTTTCCTTAGCTATATCATTGCCGTTTTTTAGATTGTTCAAAAAAACCTCGAACTTTGTCAGATTCAGATTAACCACATCGTCAATGGATTTTTCATCGATCAGAACCGACAGGTATTCTTCCTTCAGTCTTTTCCCCTGGCAAGCCGGACAGATTTTTTCTAAAAGATACTTCTCCAGATCGCTTCTTACATAGTCTGACGCGGCTTCCGCATATTTTTTCTTCAGCATCGGAACCACTCCCTCAAAAATTGTCCTGACCTCTTTCATACCACCCAATACGTCTTGTTGCTTGACAATCACTTCTTTTTTCTCCGGCCCGTAGAAAACTATCCGGAGAGCCTCTTCGGAAAGCTTTTTCACCGGATCATTGACTGAAAATTTATATTGTTCGCCGAGCGCCTTGAGAATATTTAGATAGTTTCCGTGACCGCCCAGCCGGCCGTTGGATTTGCTCCAGGGCAAAATCGCGCCTTCGGCCAGCGTCAGATTTTTGTTCGGCACAACCAGGTCTTCGTCGACTTCTTTGATAACTCCGAGTCCTGAGCAATACTCGCAGGCTCCTTCCGGATTGTTGAAAGAAAAGTGATGCGGGGTTATCTCGTTAATCCTAGTCTGGCAGGTATGACAGATAAAATCCTTGTTGTAATAGCGGTCAACACTCCCGTCAATTGAAACAATGACCGTTCCCCGGCCGATTTTTAGGGCAGTTTCAATCGAGTCCAGAATCCTTTCTTTATCGGGACTTTTCTGTTTGATGGCCAGCCGGTCGACCACCACTTCAATCTCGCTGGTAATTTTTTCACTGACAATTTGCAAAGCTTCGGTAACCAAAATTATTTTCCTGTTGAACCTCACGCGGGCAAATCCAAGCTGGGAAATGCCGCGCAAAACTTCTTTTGAATTTTTTCCGTTTTCCTGAACTTTTGCTAAAATCGCCAGCTGCGTGTTGTCCGGAAAGACTAAAAGCTCATCAAGGATTTCTTGATGACTTTTCCTGAACATAGGCGTTCCGCATTTCGGACAATGCGGAACTCCGACCTTAGCGAACAGAATGCGCAGATAATCATAGATCTCGGTCAGGGTCCCGACAGTGGATCGTGAACTACGGCTCAAACTTCTCTGATCGATTGAAATGGTGGGACTTAAGTTTTCTATTTTGTTGACATCGGGTTTGGCACCGACATCCAAAAATTGCCGGGCATAAGAAGACATGCCTTCCAAATATCGCCGATTGCCTTCGGCATAAACGACATCAAAAGCCAAAGAGGATTTTCCTGAACCAGAAAGACCGGTAATGACAACTAGCTTGTCGCGAGGGATATCAACATCAATATTTTTCAAATTATTGATCCTCGCCCCGCGGATGATGATTTTATCTCGTTTTGCCATGTTTGCTAAAGAAGTAAAAATATTTCAAAAATTGTCATCCTGAACTTGTTTCAGGATCTAATGCCATTCCCGCGAAAGCGGAAATCCAGCGAGTTACCTAAATTTTTATGATTAGATTCCGGATCAAATCCAGAATGACATTTAACGCTAATTACAAATTGTAAAGTAGTTTTTAAAACTTGTAAAGAGCCGCTCTTTCACCGAAAATAAACAAGGACTTGTCCAATTGAACAAGTCCCCACCTTATAACTTTATGTTAATATAACGGATTCCCAGCATAGCGGCTCTGGATCATTAGAGTAAACCGCGTCCACTTCTCATCTTTGATCACGCAGTGTGAAGGGTTCTTTTCAAACTGCCAGGCCAAGATGGCACTGATGTCGCCTGGCTTAGTGTCAGGTAAGATTTCCTTTCGGTAAAATTCCACCGAAAATTCTTCATGGGCAACCCTGCGTTTCAAGGCGGATGGATCGATACCCTCGTCGTCAACCTCAACATACTTGATTTTGTACCCTTGAAAACCGGGAAATACATGATCAAATAATATCCTTGCTTTCATCATATGAAATGCCGAAGTAACTACCACAAATTGCTTTACGCCAAACGGATCAATGAACAAGGCGCGACAAAAGGCAGCGTTCCCGAATGTGTCCCTGGACATCACCTCGCAGTGGATCTTCTCCGGCGGGATGCCGTAGCGCATCAGCTCAGCGCGCATAGATTCCGACTCGCCCACAACGCTCAAACCACGATACGACTTACCCGTAGTAAAAAGCACCGTGTTTATTTCTCCTTTTTTATACATTTCAGAAAGCTTTAAAACTCTCTTGAGCACATGAATCGGCAAAGATCCATCTTGATTGACTCCGCCAGAAAGACCAATTCCCAGTTTCATACCGTCTCTCCTTTTCAAATTAGTGATTTCCGAAATCCTTCGAATCAGCCGACTTCAGCGAATTTTTCTGGTTACCTCACTTTCTCTTATATTATATTGTTAAATAAATCTATCTTTATAGACCTTCTATTATAAGCACAATTTTTATGTAATGTCAATTAAACAGTAGCTTGGAAATTCTGAAGGGTTTTTTCAAATAGTCGGAAAATGACCTAAGAAATGAGGCTTTTTCTCCTTAATTTTTTGTGATATCCAATGGCAAACCGATGCGCTTCGCTCATAATTTGTCCTATTAAATTTTTATTATTCATTATATCCAATATTTCTTTTGGGATTTCAGACATTGGGATTTGATTAGAAATTATAAATTGGAAATTAGAAATTTTCCGGGTTGGTCCCTTGGCAACTGCCACCATGGGGATAGACAAACCTAATTCCTTTAATAAATTCTCGCTCATATTAAGGTGCCCTTTTCCTCCATCCAAAAAAATCAAGTCCGGCTGCGGCCAAAAATCCTCCTCCCCTTTCCAAGGGGAGGGTTGGGGTGGGGTTCGACGAAAGCGCCGCAACAGCACCTCTCTCATCATGCCCACGTCATCCGCGCCTTGGATAGTTTTGATTTTAAATTTTCGATATTGAGATTTGTCCGGTTCGTTATTTTTAAAAACTACCATTGAACCGACCGCGTATTGACCTGAAATATTTGAGATGTCATATCCCTCAATGCGTAAATCTCGCAAAGGTTCAACCTTAGCTAAAGCTAAGGTTGAACCTTCAGAAGAAATCAACGCTACGTCCTGAATGTGCTTTAACGCAAAAATTTTATTTCTTATTTCCGCCGCTTTTTCAAACTCATTTTTTCTCGCGTCTTCTTTCATCTCTTTCTCCATTTTTTTCACTAATCCTTTCTTTTTTCCCTCAAGTATCATTTTTATCCCGCGAATATTTTTTAGATAATCTTCGCGGGTTATCGCGCCAGCGTACGGCCCGGGACATCTCCCCAGCTGAAAATCCAAACAGCCCTTTTCGGTTTTTTGGCTATTTGAATGATAGGGAAATATTTTCCGAATAATTTTTAAAGCAATCTCCAGCTGTTTTTTGCTCGTATAAGGCCCAAAAATCTGCCTAATCTTAATGTCATCCCGAACGGAGCGGAGCGGAGTCGAGGGATCTTCTTGTTTTTTTCGGATTGGATTCCTCGACAAGCTCGGAATGACATACTTATTTTCCAAATCTGTCTTTCGCAAGATAACAATTCTGGGAAACTTCTCCTTTGTAATAGCAGCATGCACGAAAGACTTATCGTCTTTTTCTTTTACATTATATTTCGGCTGGTATTTTTTGATTAGATTGGATTCCAGGATCAAAGCCTCTAAAACCGATTCGGTTTCTATCGTTTTAATATCCGCGACCTGATGGATCATGACCTCAATCGGCCGACCAAATCCCTCTCCCCTTACCAAGGGGAGGGTTGGGGTGGGGTTTTGGGAAAGGGAAAAATACGAATTTACCCTCGCCCTTAAATTCGTCGCCTTGCCTATATATAAGATGTGTTCTTTTTTATCGCGAAAAAAATACACCCCGGGATTTTGAGGAAGCTTGGATATTTTAGTTTTTAGTTTTGACAAAGACATAATTAAATGCTAGTTTTAATCGTCCCTATCCGTATGGACGGGATAATACAGTTTCTTGAAGGAGGTGCCGTATGGCACGACTCGAGATCATTGATGGTCCATCAAAATGGGATTTAATGTTGTCATTCTTTGATTCAAATCGCAGAGAAACACCAGTCGCCCTTAGAATTGCAAGTTGTTATGGTAATATCGAGGCCATAATAATAACAGATCTGGGCAAAACTGACGAAGAGGAAACATGGCTCTTCAGAGGGCAAAGATGTAATAGTCGTCTTGAAGAAAAAGAAAAATTGGTAAATGGACTTTTTTCAACAAAAACCAGAAAAGGATGGGTAGAAGTATACTTCTAGAAACTACTTCCCCGGCAGCGTGGCATCCGCCCCGCTGCCGTTTTTTATTTCCTCCGCTCCTTTCCAGAGAGAGATGGGAGCGGTTCTGCAAATTTTCCTCTATTTTCATCGGACCCGGCTCCTTAAATTAGTGGCTTTGCCCACATACAAGATTTCTCCATTTTTCTCATAAAAAACATACACGCCTGTATCTTGGCTGATTTTAGCCATTTTTTTCTGTAGCATTGACAATTTCATAAAATAAGTGTATAATAGACGGTTGTACCATTTTAATTGAATATATAATCCCATGCCATAAAATGGCGAAAGGAGAAAGCAAATGTGCAAGCGATTCTTTTTTGTTTTGGCAATTTCAGTGTGTTTCGTTGTTAAGACCTTCGCTGCTTCAGCGGAGGAGCTGTGCACCCCGGGAACATGGAAAGAAGAGGCAGGAAAAACATATATCTGCCCAGTCCCCGGCTGGTATTTTTTAACAACCTTGGACAAAGCGCCATCTCAACGCCAGTGGCAGGAAATTGCCAATTCCCAGAGGTTCAGGGTAGAGCCCGGAAAGGTCTACCTTTACCCAGGATCTAGGGTTGTAATCACCTGTAATTCAAAACAACCAACAATGGCCCATGAAAAAATCCTTATCCATTATAACTTGACTTCGGGTAAGTGGGCGCCCGGAGATGGGAAAGTCGGACCCGCCTTGTGCGAATAACTTCGCACGGACCAGTGAGGGAGGGACTGTGTTTACGCCAGTCCTTCTTTTTTATTTCTTAAGAACCTCCCTTAAATACTTCGCAGTATAACTTTCTTTATGATATTTAATGACTTCTTCCGGCTCGCCGGTCACCACCACCCGGCCGCCGGCGTCGCCGCCTTCCGGGCCAAGGTCAATGATCCAATCGGCTGTTTTCACGACATCCAGATTGTGTTCGATGACCACGACCGTATTGCCAGCGTCCACTAGCTTGTTCAAAACGCTAAGCAATTTTTTTATATCGTCAAAATGCAGTCCGGTTGTCGGCTCGTCCAGAATATACATCGTATCGCCGGTCGCTCTTCTTGAAAGTTCCGTCGCCAATTTTATCCGCTGCGCTTCCCCGCCCGAAAGTGTCGTGGCGGCCTGGCCAAGATGGATATATCCCAATCCGACTTCTTCCAAAACATTTAGTTTATCAAAGATTTCCGGAAAATTTTGAAAAAATTCCGCCGCGTCGCTGACCGTCATCTCCAGCACTTCTGAAATATTTTTCCCTTTATATCTCACTTCCAGCGTTTCCCGATTATATCTTTTCCCTTTGCAGACATCGCACGGCAGATAAATATCCGGCATAAATTGCATTTCGATTTTCAAAAACCCATCGCCCTCGCAGTTATCGCAACGCCCGCCTCCGCCAGCTGGCGGGACGTTGAAAGAAAACCGGCCCGGCAGATAGCCGCGAACCTTAGCGTCTTTAGTAGCGGCAAAGAGTTCCCGAATCTGCGTAAAAAGACCGGTGTAAGTGGCCGAATTAGAGCGCGGCGTCCGGCCAATCGGCGACTGGTCGATCATAATAACTTTATCCAAATATTGCGTTCCGATGATTTCCTTGTGACGCCCCGGACGATCCAAGGAGTGCATCAGCTTGGAAGAAAGCGCCTTGTATAAAATATCTTCGACCAGCGTTGACTTACCCGAACCGGACACCCCAGTCACGCAGGTCAAAACTTTTAACGGAAACTCCGCTGTTATGTTTTTCAAGTTGTGCTGGCTGGCGCCCCGCACCGTCAGCCATTTTTTATTCTTGACCGGACGCCTGAATTTGGGAATTTCAATTGCCAGCTCCTTCCTTAAATACTTGGCGGTCATTGATTTCTTTTCTTTCAGCACTTCCTCCGGCGTTCCGGCCGCCACAATTTCTCCACCCAACCGCCCGGCACCCAGACCGATATCCACCAGATAGTCGGCCGCGCGCATCGTTTCTTCATCATGTTCAATAACGATCAGCGTGTTCCCGATATCGCGCAGTTTCAAAAGCGTTTCCAAAAGCTTGGCATTGTCCCGCGAATGCAGTCCGACTGACGGTTCGTCCAGAATGTATAAGACTCCCACCAATTGCGAGCCAATTTGCGACGCCAGCCGAATCCGCTGAGTTTCCCCTCCGGCCAGACTGAAAGCCGCGCGCGCCAAAGTGAGATACCCGAGTCCGACATTTTCCAAAAATCCTAACCGGTTTTGGACTTCTTTTAGGATGCGGCTGGCAACCAGTTTTTCTTTTTCGTTCAATTTAAGCTGATCAAAAAATTCCAAAGTTTCCGCCACGCTAACCACGGAAATTTCATTGATATTCTTCCCGCCTACCGTCACTAAAAGGGTTTCCGGTTTGTAGCGCGAACCGGAGCAAACCGAACAAGGGTTCTGCGACATGTATTTTTCAATGCCTTCCCGGACCGCGTCCGATTCGGTTTTGAAATAGCGGTCTTGCAAAAATCCGACGATTCCTTTCCATTCGATATCAAAACGCCAAGTGGTTCCGGTTTTGGAGCGAAGACTCACGGAGATATCATCGGGATCCTTATCCCCGAAAACTAAAAGATTATAATTTTTTTCTGAAAGATCGCGAATGCGCATATTGTCCGGTATGCGATAAAAATTAGTCACCGCGCGCAAAATCGCGCCGTAATAATTATTTTTTTTGTAGCTCCATGGTATGACCGCCCCCTCGGAAATGGTCTTGTTTTTGTCAGAAATCACCAGCTCCGGATCGATTTCTTTTTTCGTGCCCAGCCCCTCGCAGGAGGGACACGCTCCATACGGACTGTTGAAAGAAAAGAGGCGGGGTTCCATTTCCGGAAATTCTATCTCATGTTCGGGACAAGATAATTTTTGGTTGAAAATTATCTCACTAAGGTCCGACCTTGTCCGGTTTAAGGTCGGACCTTTTTTAGAAAATTTTATTTTAATCAATCCGTCGGAAAGCTTCAGTGCTTTCTCCGCATCCTCAAAAATCCGGGAAATATTCTTATCATTCACCGCCACCGAATCAATCACTATGTCAATGTTGTGTTTTTTGTAGCGCGCCAGATTCAGCTTTAATTTCGGATCGAGCTCGTATTCTTTCCCGTTGATATAGGCTTTGGAGAACCCGCGCCGGTACATGTCCAAAAGCAAAGCGGAATACTCGCCTTTCCGGCTTCTCACCACCGGAGAGAGAATTTCAATCTGGATATCGCGCGATTTCGGGTTTTCCTGATTTTCCCTCTCCTTTCTAAGAAGAGGGCTGGAGTGAGGTTTGCTCGGGGGGGTCGCCAAATCCAAAATTCTGCTGACAATCTCATCCGTCGAAAGTTTGGAAATTTCTTTTCCGCAGATCGGACAATGCGGCACACCGATCTTGGCATAAAGTAAGCGCAGGTAATCATGGATTTCCGTCACCGTTCCCACAGTTGACCGCGGATTGTGAGAAGCCGCTTTTTGGTCGATGGAAATGGCCGGCGACAAGCCCTCGATATAATCGACGTCCGGTTTATCCATCTGCCCCAAAAATTGCCGGGCATAGCTCGACAAACTTTCCAAATATCTTCTCTGCCCTTCGGCAAAAATTGTGTCAAAAGCCAGTGTACTCTTTCCGGATCCGCTAATGCCGGTAAAAACGATAAACTTATCCCGAGGCAAATCTAGGTTTATATTTTTTAAATTGTGTTCCCTTGCACCACGAATTATTATTTTATCCATTATTTTTTAGATTACTTGCCCCGTTGCAAGCCCCTGGTTTTGCTATCGGGGTGCTCTCTGGCACTTTTTATTATTATTTTGTCCATTTTAATTGTCATCCTAAACTTGGTTCAAGATCTAATAGCTCGTAAATAAATTGGATCGGAATGCCAAAAACTTCCCCTTTTACGGGTACTATTATATTTAGTTATCTTGCATATTACTACAACTGAATTATTAAATCAATTCAGAAAAAAAATAGGACTGGCAGGAATCAATGTTCCTACCAGCCTGGCGCTGATAACTAATTATCTTTTACTTTCACTTTCTGATCGGTTTTTCTTTTTAATTTATTTAAAAAACCAGCAATTTTTTCCACCGCGTCCAAAACAATATTGCTAAACCTGGAAGAAAAGATTATCAAAAATATTGATCCCGCTAGAACAAACACGAACATCCAAAACGCTGTTATGATCCTGAAATACTCCGCCAGCATGAACAGCGCAATCCACCCGATTGCCCCAGCAACAATTACCGGAACAACCGCTCCTCTGTCAACGTGATCGATCATTCAACACCTCCTCTGCGGAATGGTGAAGCTTATCGCGGACAGTTGTCGAAATTAAAAGAACTGCTATTTTTTTCCTATCTTTCTTCGACTTTTATTCTTGTTTCTTCCTTGCGGTTCTCGCGCTGAAACATCAAATCAGCCTAAACGACATATAACTATATATGAAATCGACTTTCTTGTCAAGTCTATGTCGTTTAATTACGCGGCTTTTTTTATTTTTTTAATGCTTCTCCTCTTCTTTTACTATTGCCTCCCAGGAGACCGCGTCACGGGTCTGAATCGCCTTTATTTTAGCTGTCATATTGTTGGTTAGATATTCTATCTTTCCCGGATCATTTGTTATCTCCTCCAACAGCAAACCCAGAGTCTCCTCGTTCGACATATATATAAAACTCATCCAGAGCGCGTGCTCTAAAGCGGACAAGTTAGCTGCATCTATTTTTTTTATTAATGCCCGTTCCATTTATTTTTTCTCAATAATCTGATATATGTGATCATAGTGATGAGATAGCCCGGTTTCGGGATTCTCATAAGCGACGCTGATAACTATCGTGTTTTGATCAATCATTTTTACTGTCGCCTTTTCTGGATTATCCGCTATTACTTTCATGCCCAGCTGTTTTGTTTTATAATTTTCTTCTGCCGATCTTCTCAGGAAACTGTCTTTTATGCCGCTATAGTTCGCTTCTCTTTGGAGTTCATTTTTTATCCCCGCGAGAGCTCGCTGATAAAGTTCCTGTTTTCTTTCGCTTTCTTTTTGATCTAGAGAGCGTATAAGTTCTTGCTGGTTATAGGGACGGGTCGGCGCCATTTCCTTCGCGGCTTCCTTTTCTTTTAAATTTCTAATAAGATCTTCTTGGTTATATGGCCGAGTGGGTGACATTTCTCTTCTTATTTCTTCATCGCGCTCTAGTTTTTTGATCAGATCATTCTGGTTATATGAAAATCCGGCAGATATTTTTTCATCCGTATCTTTTTCTCCGGCAGAGGCATTTTTTTCCAACATTAAATTCCCGGCAAAGCTTCCGGCAAATATGCTGATAGCCAAAAAAAGATTCCTCATTTTTTTCTTTTTTTCGCTTGACCCCTCTCCTCCCGCTTCTCGATTCAACATAGCCGCTTCAAAATTTTCTCTAGGCCTTTCTGTTTCGGAAGGTTTCAAAAAAGTGTTTTCGAAACTCATAAGATATGCGCTTATTTTATATTAATATACTAGCACATTTTCCATCTAGCGCTATTTAATCTGTAATCTTCGGAGCTCCGTTATTTCATCCCGTATAATGGCCGCTTTTTCAAATTCCAGTCCCCGCGCCGCCTCCTTCATTTCTTTCTCGCGTATTTTTATATATCCCAGCATATCTTCCAAAGATTCCAGATGCGTAAAGTCATGGGTAATTTCTGGCTTGAGTTCGTGATCCACGATAGACTGGATTTTTTTCTTTATGGTTGTCGGGGTAATGCGGTGTTTTTTATTGTATTCCAATTGCAATTTTCGCCGGCGATTGGTTTCATCAATCGCCCGCTTCATCGAACCGGTCATCTGGTCGGCGTATAAAATTACCCGCCCAGAAACGTTTCGGGCCGCCCGGCCGATGGTCTGGATAAGCGAAGTTTCGCTCCGCAAAAATCCTTCTTTGTCTGCGTCCAAAATGGCAACTAGTGAAACTTCCGGCAGATCCAGTCCTTCGCGCAAAAGATTCACACCGACTAAAACATCGATTTTGCCCCGTCGTAGGTTTTCCAAAATTTTTATCCGATCCAGTGTTTCCACATTGGAATGGAGATATTCAGACTTGATCTGGCTTTCTTTCAAAAACTCTGCCAGGTCTTCAGCCATTTTTTTGGTGAGCGTCGTGATCAAGACTCTTTCTTTTTTATTCACAACTTTTTCTATTTCTTTCAAAACATCTTTGACTTGGCCCTTGGCCGGCTTAATTATTAATTCTGGATCTACTAATCCAGTAGGTCTAATAATTTGTTCTACGACACCACTATAGCCCCCCTCTCCCTTCGGGAAAGGGGCTAGAGGAGAGGGCGATGCGGATGTTTTTCCCCTCATCCGACCTGCGGCCACCTTCTCCCCTGAGGAGAAGGGGATGCTTTTTGATTTTTGCATTTCATAATCAGCCGGCGTCGCCGAAGTAAAAATCAACTGATTTATTTTTTTCTCAAATTCACTAAATTTCAAGGGGCGGTTATCAAAGGCGCTCGGCAGGCGGAATCCGTTTTCCACCAGTGAATTTTTCCGCGAATAATCGCCATTGAACATCCCATTGAGCTGTGGCACCGTCACGTGCGATTCGTCAATGACCATTAAAAAATCTTTAGGGAAATAATCTATGAGCGTATAAGGCGCTTCGCCGGCCTGTCGGCCAGTCAAGAATCTTGAATAATTTTCAATCCCGTTGCAATAGCCGATCTCTTTCATCATTTCCAGATCCTGTTTAGTCCTTCTTTCTAATCTTTCTGCTTCCAACAGTTTTTTGTTTTTTCTGAGCCATTTTACGCGGCTTTTCATTTCTTTTTCTATTTCTTGAAGCGCGCTTTCCATCATCGGTTCCGGCACCACAAAATGTTTAGCCGGATAGATCACTGCCGTTTCTAATTTACCCAACGCTTCCCCGGTTAAAAAATCATATTCAAATATTTTTTTGATCTTATCTTTTTCTATTTCCACCCGCGTGACGATTTCCCGGCCCGGTGGCATTATTTCCAAAATATTTCCCATTGCGCGGAATTTTCCGCGCGCCAAAAGATCGCTGCGCCGATATTGCATATCAATCAGCTCTTTTATGATGGCATCGCGGTCAATTTTTTCTCCACGAGGAAGCTCCAGCGTTATGTCGCGGTAATATTCCGGCGAGCCTAAACCGTAGATGCAGGAAACAGACGCGACAATGATCGTATCTTTCCTGGCCATTAAAGCGGCCGTTGAAGCGTGGCGCAAGCGATCTATTTCCTCATTGATTTGCGCTTCTTTTTCGATGTAGGTGTCGCTCGAAGCAATGTAGGCTTCCGGCTGATAATAATCGTAATAAGAGACAAAATATTCCACCGCGTTTTTGGGAAAAAATGTCCGGAATTCCTGGGCCAATTGCGCCGCCAAAGTTTTGTTGGGCGCGATAACCAAGGTCGGTTTTTGTACGCGCTCTATGACATTAGCAATCGTGAAAGTCTTGCCCGATCCCGTCACGCCCAAAAGCGTTTGGAATTTCTGCCCGGAATTTAATTCTTTGACCAACTTTTCTATAGCCTGTGGCTGATCGCCAGCTGGCTTGTATTTCGAATTAATTTTTAATTTCATTTCCTTGTCATCCTGAACTTGATTCAGGATCTAATTAGATTCCGGGTCAAGCCCGGAATGACATATTAATCAGACAATATATACTACAACTCTAATTCAAAAATGTCCAAAATAAAAGAGCGAGCTTTCCCGCTCTTTGATAAATATTCGGATTTTTAATTTCTCTCCTGAAACCAATCCGGATTAATTTCTCTGCCGATTATGTTCTCGGTTTTTTTGATGAATTCCGGATCGTTTTTTAATCTTTCAGAAAGATAGGAGAAAAACTCATTGGGTATTTTTGAAGGGTATCTATTGTTACCATTATATTCTTTCTGATATCTATTATAAATATTTTTCAGAGTGAATAAGGCAAATTTTTCATTGTCTTGCAAGCGCTTTGAGGAAAATTTGAGAACATCATAAACGGAACTGAGTCCCATTATTTCTTCATCGTCCTTCAACCTGCCTGATATAACTTCGGTAATTACTGTTCCCGCTACTTCAATCGCTTTCAGCACAAACTCCTTATCATCTAAAAACTCCTTCTGAAATTCATGATCATATATGACTGACTCTGCCCGTCTTTTTAAGACTTTTAGCGCAAAATTTTTGTCTTTTTTAAATTCCGGACTTATCTCCGCCCAGACACCGGAACTTGTTTCCATGGCAGTCAAAACGATTTCCTCATCTTTTTTCAGGTCCGGATGACAGTATTTGAAAGCCCAGCCATCGGCTTTAACCACCCGCTGCATAAATTTTTTGTCTGCAAGAAATTTTGGATCAATGTGCTTTAAGATATCAGAATTTTCCTTAGCTACATCGATCAAAAAATCTTCATTATGAAGCAACTCTTCGGGAATTTCTCCCAAGACATTTTTTATATCTTGATGCTTTTTAATTTTTTCGAGTATTTCTTGAACCTTCTTCGATTTTTCATAATCGAATTGATTCTCAGCTTTTCCCCGATCCAGACCGGCAGTAAAAGCCTCTTCCCTGATTCTGCTCATATCAGCTTCTTTGGCCGACATTAAATCAGGCACTTTTTCCATATCCTTATCAATTTCCTCTTGCGACGGCGGCACATACTTCTCAAATTTTGGCATATTTTTGTTATATTTTAGTTAAAAATAAAAAAAGACGGCATTTCACCCATCTTTTCACTATTCTTTATCCATTATAGCATTTTTTTGGCCTTTTTGCAAGCTTTTTAGAGATACTTCTGTTTCCCTTTTTCCTTCAACTTATCTATCACTTTCTTCACTTCCTGCGCCCGGGATTTGGGACAGATAAATAGCGCGTCATCCGTATCCACAACCAGCAAATTATCAACTCCGATCGCGGCCACCAGCCTATCCTTGTTGCCTTTAATAAAAGAATTCCGACTATCGATCGTCAACACATTTCCATCCGTATACACCTGCTCCGGAGAAGCCAAATATTCATAAATGACGCCCCAGGTTCCCATATCCACCCACTGGAACGGATTGATGATGATGTAGCTTTCGCCAAAAATATTCCGGGTCACATCTTCCACCGGACCAGCCTCGAAAGAATCATAAATCTTGTTAATTTCTTCGGGAGATTTTTTTTCCTCCAAGATTTTTTTGATTTGCATCAGCCCTGCGTGCCATTCCGGTTTGTATTTTTTATAAGCGGAAAGCAAGAGTTCCGGATACCAGCAATAATGATTGGAGTGGGTCGCGATGCGAAAATTGCTGATGAGTTTTTCCGTTTCTTCATATGAGGAAAGCCGTTGCACAAATTCTTTAATTTTAAATATATCCATTCCTTCCCGGCTCTCCACTTGATCGCCTAGTGTCAGATAATCAATGCCCATATCGGGATAGAGCGCTTTCTGGCCGCCGGTGATCAGTTTTTTTTCTTTCCGCACCAGCGCGTCGGCCACTCTCGTCATTTTGATAAATTCGGCTGCCGGCGTCCGAAGGCAATCGGCTTGGACGATCATGAACGGATCGTCAGGATATTTCATCGCAACCCACACAACCGCAAAACCGGTCGCGGGACCCGTATTTTTCGCCATATCCGGTTCAATTATGATATTTTCCAGCGGAATCTCCGGCGCGTCTTCAATTACGTATTTTACATATTTCCTTTTGGTCGAAACGAATATGTCTTTAGCGCCGTACTCCTTCAAAAGCGGTTCAACATTCTGCCTGAACAATGTTTTGTCTCCGACTACCGGCTGGAACTGCTTAGGCTTGCTTTCCCGGCTTAACGGCCAGAGTTTGGTTCCCTGTCCTCCGGCAAAAAGTATGAATTTCATAATCTTAAAATTATCTTTTAGCTGATATGCTATAATTAAAACATACTTTCCTTGTATTGACCAAATCGAAGATATCTGATAAGCTGTTATAAGTTTATCCCGCGCAAATGATTTTCCGAGAGGCAAAAAACCAGTGAATTAGCCTGTTTTGGCAATAATCATCATTGGTTGGCACGGGGTTTATCCATGATTTTATGAGCCTTGTAATCCGAATTTTGGCTAATTCCGTGGCTATTTGGGCCGCTGACCGGCTAATTCCGGGCTTCGTTTTTTCAGGAACTTATTTTGATCTTTTCATTGCCGGAGCGGTTTTGGGACTGATCAATTCCCTGGTTAGGCCGGTCTTGAACATCATTTCCTTTCCAATTATCTTTTTGACTCTGGGACTTTTTAGCGTAGTAATCAACATATTTTTGCTTTATTTAGCGGCTAGTTTTCTCCCCCCCCTTCATATCCAAAGCCTCAGTGCCGCTTTTTGGGGACTTATAATCATAAGCTTGCTAAATAATCTGATTACCCATCTCAGCAAACAAAATAATTAAAAAAAATGCTCAAAACAATAAACATAATTGAAATAGTCGTAGCCATCCTGCTCACCATTTCGATTCTTCTCCAGAATCGGGGGGCTGGCCTCTCCGGAACTTTCGGCGGAGACTTTGGAGGATATTACAGCAAGCGGGGTTTTGAAAAGTTTTTAGTCTACTTTTCAATTTTTCTCTCGGCGATATTCCTTATGCTGGCTATCGTAAATCTATTTATCAACAGAACCTCTTAATTAGTAAGGCGCCTCGCTAGAAATTCCATTTTCTGTTTCTGGAAGTTTGTTTCATAAGCAGTCCCGGGTAACGCCGTTTCCGGCAAGGCCAAAAAATATTAGCAACTATACAAGAATCAACTGGCCATCGTTCAAGCAGTGGTCCAACATAACAAAAGTTTTAAGCCTGAAAGAGAAAATTTTATTTTTCTTTTTTGTCGCGCTGTTTGTTGGATCCCTCGCGGCTTGGGGATTGTTTTTTTACCTTTCAAAAACCAACGCTGTTCCTGCCTATGGCGGAGAATATATTGAAGGCATAGTTGGCCAACCGCAGCATTTGAATCCAGTCATCGCCCCGTCCAATAATGCCGATGATGACATAACTCAGCTTGTTTACAGCGGCCTTTTGAAGTATGACCCGAAAAGCAATCTGGAAAATGATCTGGCTGAAAGCTATGAAATTTCCGATGATAAAATGCTTTACACGTTTCATCTGCGCCGAGATGTTTTTTGGCATGATGGCCGGCCCCTCACGGCCCAAGACGTGCTTTTTACGGTCAATTTGATAACCGATCCGGCTTATAAAAGTCCATTGCGCTACAACTGGCAGGGAATCGAAACAAATTTGGTTGATGACTACACCATAACTTTCGGAGTAAAAAATCCCTATGTCGGTTTGCTCAATAATTTTACTTTCGGGATCCTGCCCAAACACATCTGGGAATCGATTTCTCCCGATCAATTTCCTCTGGCCGACATCAATCTGACGCCGATCGGAACCGGCCCTTATAAATACAGTTCTCATCAAAAAGATTCAGGCGGCAATATTATTTCCTATAAATTATCCGCTAATCCGGGCTATTATGGAGGGAAGCCTTACATTTCAAAAATTACTTTCGATTTTTATCCGGATGACGACTCAATCTTGGCCGCCTACAACAAAAAAGAGATTATGGGAATTAACAGTTTGTCGCCTCAAAAAACAGACCGGATAAAATTGCAACAAAGCACTTCTTTGCATAAATTCAAAATTTCAAGATATTTCGCGGTTTTTTTCAACCAGACTAAGAGCATCCCTCTGGCAACGGATGAAGTCCGGGAAGCGCTGTCCTACGCTACCGATCGGGAAGAAATTATAAACAAAATTCTGAATGGAAATGGAAATCCGATCTACGCGCCAATCCTCCCGGGAATGGTCGGCTATTCGGATGACATTGAAAAAAGACCGTTTGATCTGGAAAAGGCCGATAAAATTCTGGATGATGCTGGCTGGACTCGGGGAGAAGACGGAGTGCGCAAAAAAAATGGCGTGCCTCTGGAAATTAATCTTGCCACGACTGATTGGGATGAATTGCGACAAACAGCCGAAATGATAAAGGAACAATGGGAAAAAATCGGAGCCCGGGTTAATTTGAACATCCTTTCCGTATCCGATATCCAACAAAACTACATCCGCCCCCGGGAATATGAAGCGCTTCTTTTCGGTCAGGTTCTGGGAGCCGATCCGGACCCATATTCGTTCTGGCATTCGACGCAAAAGAAAGATCCGGGTCTTAATCTTTCTTTTTTCGGCGACAACAAAGCAGACTCGCTCATTGAAGCGGGAAGAGCTGAATTTGACGGCGCAAAAAGAGCGGATATTTACAAAGAATTCCAACAAATCGTCACTAAGGAAAATCCGGCTGTCTTCCTTTATAGTCCGGACTATATCTATCCGGCCAACAAAAAAGTGCGAGGCCTCGACACTGAAGTTCTTGTCTCGCCGGCCAGGCGTTTTTCCGACGCTAATCATTGGTATATAAAAACCAAAAGGATTTGGAAATAATTGCTTTTGGTTATATAATAGAAATACGCAAGTCTTCTTCATTCACCCTTATTTATGAAAAATCTTTCGCTTCTGGATAAGAGCAATCTTAGGCAAGTTATTATTGATTCCCCCAAACAGTTTGAGCAAGGTTTTGAGTTGACAAAAAAAATAAAAATTAAAGGCCGATTCAGCTCTTTGGTTGTTTCCGGCATGGGCGGGTCATCTTTGCCGGTTGATGTTTTGAAAATCTATTTAAACTCGCTTTACCGGAAAAATTCCAAGTTAAACAAACCTTTCAATGTTTTTCAAAATCGCACTTATTCCCTTCCTCGTGAAGCATACGATAACAGTCTCAACTTTTTTCTTTCTTATTCTGGCAATACGGAAGAAACGATTGCCTCTTTGCAAGAGGCCATAAAAAATAAATTGTCCTGTGTCGGAATTACTACCGGCGGAAAGATGGCTGAGCTTTGCCAGAAAAATAAAATTCCCTGCGTAATCCTTCCGAAAGGCATTGAACCCCGTTATGCCACCGGCTATTTCTTCGCTTCCATGCTTCAGGTTCTTTCTAGCTCCGGAATAACCGAAAACAAAAGCCAGGAAGTGATTGAATTTTCAAAGGTGCTTGAAAAAAAAGTTTTAAGACTGGAAACGCGAGGAAAAATAATCGCTGAAAAACTTTTCCAAAAAACACCAGTCATCTATGCTCCCTCTAAATTCGGCGCGCTCGCTATGATTTGGAAGATTAAAATTAACGAAAATGCCAAAACCCCCGCCTTTTATAATGTTTATCCTGAACTCAACCATAACGAAATGATCGGATTTACTTTGCCACAGGGAAAATTTCACGTATTGATGCTTTTGGACAAAAAAGATTGCCCGCAAAACATCAAGCGGATGAAAATAACCGCCCGCCTTTTGCAGAAAAAAAGCGTGATGACTTCTGTCGTTGAAATGGAAGATGAAAACATACTAGAAACTATTTTTTCAACTTTAATTCTTGGAGACTGGACTTCTTATTACCTGGCCCTCAAATATGGACAGGATCCGACTCCGGTCAAAATGGTGGAAGACCTGAAAAAGCTATTAAAGTAGCCTTGAATAAAAATTCCAAGTATTAACTAGGATTTGAGAGTCCAATGTTGAAAAATTTTGGATTTAATAATTCGAAATTTATTTTGAACTTGAGCTTTGAAATCCGAATCAAAAAATTCTTAATTTAAAATCAACTAACTTCTAAACAACTTTTTGGCAGATTAAGTCTGCCAAAAAGTTACCAACAAAAACTTTATGATCAGAAAACCAAACGCGATTGTGATTCCCCTTGGCAGAAGTGCCGGGGCTTTCAATCGCAGCAATACCAATCGTCCGCTCCGCGGCGGGACGAATGTTTATCCAAAAAACTCTTCCCGAGGCGGATCGGCCTTCAGCGGAAATTTGCGAGTTATCCCGCTGGGAGGACTCGAGCAAGTCGGTCGCAACATGACCATTTTTGAATATGGCCAAGACATTGTCATTGTGGACATGGGCCTGCAATTTCCGGATGAAGACATGCCAGGCATCGACTACCTCATCCCGGACATCACCTATCTTCACGGCAAAGAAAAAAATATCCGCGGCGTGCTCATCACCCACGGCCACTATGACCACATTGGCGCCATACCACATCTAATGGAGCGGCTCGGTAACCCGCCGATCTATATGACCGAGCTTACTCGAGGCATTGTCATGAAAAGACAGGAGGATTACAAAGACAAAGCACCGCTTAACATTCATACGGTCAAAAAAATAGATCGACTGCGGCTCGGCGCTTTCAACATTGAATTTTTCCACGTCAACCACACCATCCCGGACGCGGTCGGCGTGGCTCTCACGACGCCGGTCGGCACCGTTATCCATACCGGCGACTTTAAATTTGACCATTCGCCAATTTCTGATTCGCCCGCCGATGTTGCCAAGATTGCCCGGCTGGGCAGCGAGAACGTTCTGGCGCTGATGTCGGATTCGACTGACTCACAAACCCTCGGCTACTCCCTGTCTGAGTCAAAAATCGCCAAGACGCTGGACGAAATTTTCAAGCGCACCGAAGGCAGGCTCATAATCGCCACTTTCGCCGCTCTCATCAGCCGTATCCAATCGGTCGTGACTGCCGCGGAAAAGCATGGGCGCAAAGTCGCTGTTGACGGATATTCCATGCGCACCAACGTCGAGATTGCCAAAAACCTCGGCTATCTCCAAGCCAAAAAAGGCACGCTAGTCCCGATCAACAAAATCGGCGACTATCCGGAAGGCAAAGTAGCAATCCTTTGCACCGGCGCGCAGGGCGAAGCCAACGCGGTGCTCATGCGCATCATCAACGGCGAACACCGGTTCGTCAAAGTTAAAAAAGGCGACACTTTCATTCTGTCTTCCTCGGTCATCCCCGGTAACGAAAGAACAGTGCAATCCATTATGGATACGCTCTATCGGAAAGACGCTAAGGTTATCCATTATAAAATGATGGACGTCCACGCCGGAGGACACGCCCGACAAGAAGATCTGAAGATGATGATCAATCTGATCCGGCCAAAATATCTTATCCCGATCCACGGAAATTATTATATGCTGAAACTCCACGGAGAACTCGGCATCTCAGTCGGGCTCGATCCGAAAAATATCCTGATCGGCGAAAATGGCCGAGTGATTGAATTTGACTACCGCGGCAATGGAAAAGTCACAGAAGAAAAAGTGCCGACCAACCAGATTATGGTGGATGGCTTGGGTGTCGGTGACATCGGACAAGTAGTGCTGCGCGACCGGCAAGTACTGGCCAAAGACGGCATGTTCACCATCATCGTCATCATCGACAGCAAGACAAAGAAAATCATCGGCAAGCCCCAAGTCACTTCGCGCGGCTTCATTTTCGTCAAAGAAAATTTTGACCTGGTCAACGCCACCAAGAAAAAGGTGGAAGAGATCATTACCCAAAAAACTTCGAAAGAGGCGGCAGTTAATTGGGATTACGTGAAAAACAATATCCGCGAAACAGTCGGATCGTTCCTCTACCAAAAAACCCAAAGACGCCCCATGATACTTCCTGTAGTCATAGAGGTTTAGTCCGACTTTACTTCGCAGTCACCATTGGTAATTTTATGGAACTTACCCCGTGGTCGCCGCTGGCGACTTTACGGAATGATCTTGCCATTTAAAATATAAAAAATACCTCAACAAGCGAGGTATTTTTATGTTTAAACAAGATTAGATCAATCGAAAAATATTTTTTCTATTCATAGTGCAAAGCGTCCAGCGCATGGATTTTGGAAGCCCGTCTGGCCGGCATAATGCCGGTCGAAAATCCCAAGAGCGCGATAAAGGCGGTGAGTGCCAGTATGAAATAGTATGGGATTTCCACAAAACTGGTCGGGTCAACTCCTCTGCGCACAGCCAACATATTGAAGATAAAATTAACCAGTCTTGCCAGGCCGTAACCTCCCAACAAGCCGATAACACCGCCGCTAAAACTGATGATGGCCGCTTCCAAAATAAACATTTTAAAAACATCTTTCCTTTTAGCCCCCAACGCCTTCAGAATTCCCACTTCCCGGGTTCTTTGCAACAGCGAAACGCTCAAAGTATTCAGCATGCCCATGGCTGAAATAGACATGATAATGGTTCCAAAAATTATCATTACGATTCTGACCAGGCTGAAGAATGAATTGATATCCTTGACCACGTCAGTAACGCTTTCGGTCGTCAATCCAAGCTGCTCGATCTGCAATCTTATCGCTTCAACTTCATATCCCTTTTTGATCTCAACTTTTCCGGATTGACCGGCGATAATCCCAAAATCTTCTTTCAAGTGATCCAGCATCGTATACGCATAGATCGAATTGTTATCGTTGGCGTCGTCATTGACGATGCCAACGATGGTTATTTTTTCCCTTTCCGGGCTCTCATGCTCCACGCCTTCATCCACCAGGTCTTTGGGGACAACCGCTTCATATTCGATCTCTTTTCCGACCGCCTCGGCCGGATTACTGAACCCGAGCAAGTTTGCCAGTTTGGACGTTATTAAAACTTTTTCCTCTTCATCGGCAAAATCCAGACTGCCCTCGCTCAGATAGAGATTGGCCATGCCCATATAGGCCTTGGTCACGCCGTAGAATACGGAATCGACCTGCGAATCGTTATTATAGAATTTTCCGCCCACGTCCACCGCTCTTTCCACGCGCGAAACTCCGTCTATGTTTTTTATCTTTTCGATCACTTCGTCATTAAGCACGATGAAATTTTCCAAATTGACGTTGCTGACATCAATGATGTTGTCCGGATTGTTCTTAGTGATCTCCCTGACGACCATTTCCTGCACTCCGAATCCGATGGAGATCAGGAGCGTTATTATCCCGAGCCCGATGGCCACCCCCCCGATCGTCAAAAGCGACCGGGTCTTGTTGGCCGCGATATTCCGGTAACTCATAAGCACGATGACAGACATGCGCATTTGGCTTATCTTCCCATCTTTTTTCACCGATGATTTTCTGAAAAAAAGATTATTTATTTTTTCTCCTATCTTCCCAAAATGCATAAAAATGTTAAAATTTTTGAAATTCATTAGAAACTATTTTCCCATCCAGCATGCTGATGATTCTAGACCCGTATTTATACTGGTCGCGGTTGTGAGTCACCATTAAAATTGTCAGTTTGAACTTTTTGTTGATATCGGACAGAAGATCCATGAGCTCCGTGCCCGCCTTTTGGTCCAAATTTCCCGTTGGCTCATCGGCGATTATTATGTGCGGATCCAGCAACAAAGCCCTGGCCAAAGCGATCCTCTGTTGCTGGCCGCCGGATAGGTCGTATGGACGGTGATCGGCCCATTCTTTCATTCCTACCAATTCGATCAGTTCGGCGGCTTTGGGAAGCGAGGCGTGAAATGATTTTCCGGAAATAACGGCCGGAATAGCGATGTTTTCCAGCACGCTTAGTGATTTTATCCAAAATGGCTGTTGGGGAATGAAGCCTATATTTTTGTTTCTGAAATCAGCTCTCCAATTTTTGGTATAGGACCAGATATTATGGCCGTCTATAAATATTTTTCCTTCATCGGGCCCTTCCAGACCGTAAATGATGTGCAGCAAAGTTGATTTTCCGCATCCGGATGGACCGATTAGCAGAGCAAATTCTCCTTTTTTTATTTCAAATTCTATGCCATGAAGAATAGGAATATTGCGTTTTCCGACCGCAAATCCCTTCTTGACTCCCTCCATCTTTATTATTGTGTCGCTTGTCTGTTCCATAAATTTGATAGCCATCCAAAACGATTGGCAAATGTTCCGGCGATAACTTCCGTAGCGTTGGCTTTGGCATTTTCAACGATAACCGTGACGATCTCCGATTTGGTCAGGTTTCCGGCTGCATCATAGGCATCTGCTTGATAGCTGTAAACCTGGCCCGGTTCAGCTGGAATAGTTATCATGTGATAGGTATTGAACGGGTCTTCGGCTGTGGCTTGTTCCAAATTGGAAGTCACGCCGCTGGAATATCTGGCTTTGACGGAAGTAATTTCGTCCGTTTCGACTTTTATGTAAATATTGGCCTGCGATGCGCTGCCACGCCCGATCACCCGTCCAATTGCCCGATTGGTGATGATTTTTGGCGGCCGGGAATCCGAACGAGTGGTTATTTTCTGTTCAACCGGATCCAGACTGATACCGTTGGCATCCTCGCCTGTTATGGTCAGTATGTATTCGACTTTGGGATCCAGGCCGCTGATTTCAATTTGGTGTTCGGTTGACAATTCATTCGAGATATTTTCCCGGCTGTTCGGCGTCGAGTCTGATCTATAATAAACAATGGTTGATGTCGGCACATTTGTTTTATAGCCGACTATGACCGTCGGCTCGTCCACATTATCCTTGTTTTGGACCGTGATTTCGGAGGCTACTGGTTTTTCCGGAGTTGAAAAACTGTATTCATCCGATGAAAACGAATTAAGATCATCGTCCAGACAGCTAATCCGGATAGCATACGTGGTTGTCGGCTGCAGTCCCGTAATTTTTTGGATATGATTGGATCCGCCGGAAGATTCTTCGATGGAATTTGACCCTGATTTCAGAGTGCAGGTTGCGCTAGTGTTGGTTTGCCAGGAAACCACTGCGCTATTCAATAGTATATCGGAAATCGTGACTTCGGAAATGACCGGAGGCGGAAGCGTAGTGAAATTGTCGATTTCTGAAGTGCCGATGTTTCCGTCCGGATCGATGAATTTAACGCGGTAATAATATTTACTTCCGGCGCTGAGCCCCGTGACAGCCACCGAATGATCAGTCACGCTATCCACCTGTCCATTGGTTTCTCCAAGCGCCACGCTTTTTCCGAATTCCACAAAGGAGCTAGCCACACGATTGGTTGACCAGATTGCCGTCATCGCGTAAGACTGAATAGTTAATTTAGGCAGGCTTACAATTGTCGGCGGACTGGTATATCGGCCGGTTGGAGTTATGCTGACGGCGGTGGAAGCGATGGAGTAGTTGTTCGTCTTGTCCTTGGATTTTACATAATAATAATAGAGGCGGCTTTCCAATTCTGAGTCAACGTAAGCTGTGCCAGTGGTGGTAGCCACTTCGGCATATGTTATATCGTCGAGTGAACGATAAATGACATAGCCGGCGAAGTTTTCTGCCGCCAAGCTCTCCGGAACGCTCCATTTGACCGCCACGCTATATTCTTGATTTTCTCGATCGGAAGTGTCGAAGATGGCTGTATTGATCGGTGCTCCGGGAGCTGTCGTTTTGGCGTAAAAATCAACTTTGGCCGGATTATCCCAGTCAATGTCGGTTGGGTTGGTTTTAACTCCGCCGTCGTTTAAGGCCACGACATAAAAAGTGTTTTTTCCGTACTGCGTGGCAAATGGACCGGGACCAGCCGCCCGTGCTGTTGTTTCCACGGTGTTATAGGCGGTCGGTAGGACATTGACGGAATAATAATATTTCAATTTAGCCTCTTCACCGGCAAAGGATGTCGGCAGATCCCAAGTGAAAGTGAATGAATTATCGGTGTTTTCTTCATCCGCCGGGACAACTGCCAGGTCTTCCGGCGGCGAGGCCGCTCCGCCACTCCAATAATAATCTTCCGAAATCGCGGCTGAAACGTTGCCGGCATTGTCCACCGCCCGCAAATAGAATGTATTTTTATTGGATTGATAAGGCCCGGTTGTTTGGGAAACCGTGGCCGGATCAAGGATATCATACCAAACCCCCTCCACATCGCCACCGGTTCGGTATTGGAATTTTTTCAGACCGGAGCCTCCATCCGCTGCATCCGAAAGCCAAGTAAAAGTGTAGGTGTCGGTGGAAGAATAGCCGAGCGGGTTAACGCTTATATCCGTAGGGTTGGTCGGAGCCACATTGTCAAAATCATAAGCAAACGCCGTGTAACTGTCAGCTGGAATCATCCCAGCATTGTCTACTGCTTTTATTTTCAGAAAAAATGTTTTTCCGCTGTTGGCTTCCGCCAGGAGCGGTGCGGTGAAACTGTTCTCAACCTGAAAAGTTCCGTCCACGAAAGGATCCGTGCAATCCGCCGCCAAAGCGAAACAAACATAATATCCAGCCACGCCTGATCCGCCGTTATTGTCAAAAGCTCCACCGGAAGTTTCAGCCACCGGCCATTCAAAATAGGGAGTGCTGTAGTTATACCAAGTGCTGTCAGTCAATAAACTGATTTTGTCACTGGCGCCATAAGCGCTGACAACAGTCGGATTTGCCGGTGCGGTGATGTCTTGATAATAATTGATCGTCAAGTCATCCAGCCGCGGAGAATATATCTGGTCGGAAGAACTAAAAATCGCTTTTATTTGGATATATTCGGCTGGAATCGAATTGATGCTGAAGGCATGCTTATCGCCAACTGCATGATCTTCAGAAACCGTTGACCAGCTGCCCCAAATCGAACCGTCAGATGAAGTTCGCGTTTGAATTTCCAATGAAGTGTTCTGCGGCAGGATGTAATTTGCGGTTAGATTAGCAAAACGGTAGGCCTGTAAAAGATCGATGGTTTCAGAAGTATACGTTCCGGTTTTTACGAATCCGGTTCCGCTGGCGCTTGAACCTACCACATAACTATATAATCCGTCCGGAAAAGTTGTGCCGCCGCCAGATCCGGAGGTGAACCAATTTCTATTATTCGCGTTCACTCCCCAGCCGCCGGTTGTTACCTGGGCCGGAACATTGGCACTCGACAGATTTTCCCAGCTTCCGGGAGCAGCTTGAGAAACACTGTAGCGATAATAATTGTTGGTATTGTTTCCTCGGGTTAAATATATATAGCCATCTTTACCGTCTATCAATCCAGAGCCGGAACTGGCGGCCCCGGGCAGAACTCCCAATGTTGACCAGGTTCCGCCGGAGAACTTGCAGTTTGTAGTTGAATTGCCACCTTGAGTTCTAAAAATAGTTCCTCCGACATAGATAATTTTGCTTCCGTCGCCGCTAGCACAGCTTCCGACCGTACTCATGACACTCCAGCGAGAACCCGCTGTCCCTTGGGTGTCATATCTCCACCAAGTTACCGTACCATTTCCTTGGGTCAGATAAATATATCTAGAGCCATCATAGGCCATAGAGGAGCCCAGCCAAATTTGAGCCAACGGACGGTCACTGGTGATTTCCGACCAGGAGTTAGTGGAAATGCTATATTTATAGAAATAGGGGCTTTGGGAATCCGTTCCGGTTCTCCTGGTTCTGATCGTATTTCCCGTTACATAGTAAATGGCGTTTTCGGTTCCGTTATATAAAATATTCGCTCCATTTCCAGCTCCCATGGGCAGTTTTGAAAGAGAAGTGAAGACACCGGTCGAAGAGTTATATTTTCCGAAAGCATTGTCGAAACCGCCCCGCACTATGTATATATTGCCGCTGCCGTCATCCGCCATTGAAGCTCCATTCGAATAGGGAAAATAAACCGTTCCAACCACATTATTATTTCCGAAAAAGTTATGATTCGGAATTTCCCAAGTGTTGTCAATCGTATTATATCGGTAAAAGGTCGCATAAGTTCCGCCTCGGTTTATATACAAGTAACCGTTATAAAAAGATATGGAAGCTCCATATGATATGGTAGCCGGAGCATCGGAAAGAAATGACCAAGCGTTGGTATTGATATCGTATTTCATGAATTTCATCCGTGAGTTTCCAACTAACGCATAAATGGTGTGGTCTCCATCAAAGGCCAAGCTGCCTCCGTTATAGAATCCGACCGGAGCCGCGGCCAGCGAGGTCCAGGTATTTTGATTTTCGCCATGCCCTTCGTCATCGGCTATGGAATATTTGGCAAAATACGGATAATAATTTCCCTGCATTACATACATATTGTTCCTTCCGTCATAAATCGCATCCGCTCCTTCATAAGTCTTCTGGCCGTCTATGGTATTGGGATTTCCAAATTCAGCATTGGCCAGCTGTGTCCATTCTGGAGTACAGCTTCCTTCGCCGTTGCAGGTGTCATAACGGTAAGTTGCGTCATCATTTCCCGGCATGGCATAGATGTACCGGCTTCCGTCATAAATCAAAACGCTTCCATAATCGAATTTTTTTGGCGCATCGTCGATCTGGGTCCATGCATGGTTAACTATGTCATAGCGCCAGAAAGTCGGAGTGGCTGCTCCCCGGGTGGCATAAAGATATCCGGGTGGTCCGGCTATCATTGTTCCTCCGTTATAGACCGCCAATGGAGCAGCTGCCAGTTCAGTCGGATTGGCTGTTGAGTTCGTCCAGGTGTCTGTCTCGATTTCATAGCGCATGAGGATTAGTTGATTATTGCCCTGCAGAGTATAAACGCAATGATTGCTGTTCATCTGCGCCATTCCGGCGGTTTTGCATCCGCCTGCGGTCAATTGACTTCCTACATGAGTATAATAAGGAGAAGCCGATAATCTGGTTTGATTCCAAAAACCGGAAACATTGTTGAGCCGGAGCGAACCATCTACCTCACTATATGAAATTTTTCCGCTGTCAAAGTCCGTCCCCGGCTGGTTGAAATCGCTCTGGGAGGTTTTGACAATGCTCTCGACCGGAGAAACGCCTTTATACAGGTAAACGAAAGGCGACCAGGCATCCGAAACTAGACCGTTATTATCTTTAGCTTTGATTATCAAGCGGTAGGTTCCGTAATCATGCGCCGGGTCGGTATCATAACTCATGGCTTCGTTGACCGAATAATTGTTGGCAAACTGGTAAATTCCGTCCACCGCTGGATCAGCACCGCTGTTTTTTCCGAAATAAACATAATACCCGGCGATTCCTGATCCATTATCCGTTCCGGGGGACCAACTGAAATAAGGATGTTCATCGACATATTCCGTATCCGTGGAAATTGCTGATCCGGTTGGAGATGATTTAGCTACTAAATTATCAGGCGTAGAGGGAGGGGCATCACTGGAAGCGTAGGAAATGGTAAAATCATTTACGGTGGGGGTGCTGCCGCCGTCAGTCGTCGACAAACTGATCCTTATGAAAGCATATCGGTTAATGGTCAAATCATCTATGACTCCGTCTGTGATATCGTGCCAGGAAGAACAGGTTGCTCCGTCCTCATTGGTGCACAGTTCATATTTTGTTTCCGTATTTGCCGGCTTATTTTCATTGAAGGTGAACGCTGTCCCGCTGGAAACCTGGCCCAGGTCAATTGACTGGCTGATGTAGGTGTATGTTCCTTCGGTCGGAAAATTCGTTGTCGGTACGGTATAGCTCCACATATCCGGAAGGCTTTGGCCTATCGTGGCATAAAGCGCAGAGCCGCCGGCGTATTCAATCGAGGCGCCGTTATATGGACCTCGGTCAAAAGTATATTTTTGGTTGTTAGGCATCCTGCGCCAGAAATCACCAGCGATGTTATATTCCCAGGCTTCATTTCTGTAATATCCGCCTAATGCATAAATTTTCCCGTTAGCGCTATCATAGGTCAGATCGTCCCCGTAATATTGGGAAAATGGAGTGGGGGACAAATTTGACCAAGCGGTTCCGTTATACTTCAAAAAGGTGGTCTCTCCATCCCCGGGAATAACATATATACTGGTTCCGTCGGAAATCATCCTGCCTCCCGTGTTCGTATAATAGGTTGTTGTGGTGCCAGAATCGTTAATCGTCATCGGAATCGCCGCCGACCAGACCGTTCCGTTGTATCTGTAAATATTTTGGCTTCCATTGCCAGGCATGTAGTAAATATTTGTTCCTTGAAAGGCTATGCTGGCGCCGTTAGCCGGTGCCACGGGCGGGGCCGGCGACATGTTGGACCAGGTTCCAGTTGTTCCTCCGGTGTAGACAAGTATATTAGCCGATCCGATTCGCGGATAGTAAAGAGTGCCGTTAGCCGGATTAATGTCTCCTTTCACGTCATTATTGGGAGAAATCGGAAGGACCGTTCCGTCAGCCCAGAAATTGTTGGCCAGATTATAAACATAAAATCCGGTTGTCGCTCCGCCCCTGACCGCGTAGATATAATTATTGCCTCCGTAATTCTGATTCCAGATCAAATCGCCTCCCGTACCGATAGGTTGAAGCACGTCGGCGGTATTTTGCACCTGTTTCGGACCAACCCATTTTTGGCCGCTGGCAGCGTCCGGATTAAATTTCCAAAAGTCAGTTGTGCCGTTGGCCCGGAAAGCGTAAATATAATTATCCGCCGCATTCAGCGTCAACGATCCGTAATTAACGGCTTGCGGGGTCATATCGGCAGTCAGCGCCGCCCAGACGTTTCCGGCTATATCGTATTCCAGAACATCTCTCGTGCCGTTGGAACGCATGAAATAAAGTTTGCCGTTTCGGTAAACCCCCTTTTGTTCATTTCCGAAAGTGCAGGCCGCATTGGCTGCCACGCCGCAAGTTGCCGGCAACTGGGCTGACGTGGCATACCACCGGTGGCCGGATATATCGTATCGATAGAAGTTTTGCGTGCGGGCTCCCCGAACTAGATATAGATTACCGTCTTGCCCATTAACCAGATCCGCGCCTGCTCCAACGACCAGCGAGATTGGAGGGCGGTTTATCCAATTATTTGAATTGGTATCGTATTCCCAGAAATCCGTACTGGCGTTGCCTCTCACGATATACACGCTGGTTCCATTGCCTTCCATAGTCGCTCCGGTCCAGGGAGTGTCCAGCATATCCGTGAGTCTTGTCCAAGAATTTGTGGCTATGTCGTAATCATAAAATTTCTGCGAATACCCGCCAAACATCGCATATATTTTTCCGGTACTGGCCAGGTATGTCAGATCGGCTCCCCAAAACGCCGGCTGGGGCAGCGGGGCCATCGTCGACCAGGTGTTTTTGGCCGTATCATAACGCCAAAAGGCATTTCCGGAATATCCTCGGAAAACATACAAATTGTTACCGACCATCACCGAGCTATGCCCGAAACTGATGGTATCCTCCGGCGGCGCCCAGGTCCGAGCAGTCCAGGTGCCACCTGGCTCCATTTGGATGGAGTCGATTGAATTTTGAGTAGTCACTCCGGAAAACTGTCCCGATTCCCATTCCGATTTGGTTGAAATGCTCACCGAACGGGGAGCGCTCAGGACATCTGGCGTTGACCCAAAAATCAAGACAAAAATTGCGGCAAAAATAACGGCGCTATATAAAAAACTCCAGGCCAGACGCAGAATAAGCTTAATGGTTGCATATGGCAATTCAAAAAGTTTTTCCCAGCTCTTTATCCAAAAATATGACTTGCCATAAGGATGCTTGCTCTTCCTGGCGGATAAATTACTCTTTTCCTTTGTTTTTCCGTAAAAGTTTAGCATTTTTTTCGGTCGCATCAAAAGTCTTGAAAAATTTATTTTTGCTGCTTCCTCCTACCTTTAAGGTTATTTTATTATTCGATTTTTCTGTTTTTGTTTTTGCCATTACCCGAAATTTTTACCAAATTAATAACTGCCGAACCTGACATTAAAACTGATCAGTTGTTTCATTTTTTCCACATCCTCTTCGGTATAAAGCCGCCAGCCACGGGAATCGCGCTGAGGCGGAACGATTTTTCCTTCTTTTTCCCAGCGAAAAAGAGTCGTCTTGTCACGATCGATTAGTTTCTCAATGTCTTTTACCCGGTAGTATTGGCTCATTTTGGGCATTTTTTCATAACTATATGCACTATATGCACTATATGCATATTTGGCCATAAAAAAGGTGATCGAACCATCAGGTCCATCACCCTACGTGCCCATTATATCACATTTTTAGGCTCAAGTCAAGGATTTTTTGCTATTCTTACTTGCCCAACACTACCACTAGGTCAGCACTTTTTTCTTCGGCAGAATTTGCCTGACTTACCTTGGCAGTAAATTTATCGGCCGCTAAAATATCCATCATTTAACGGTTTAGGTTTTTATTTTTCGTGTTTATCTGGTTCGCCGTCTTCGAGGACTAAAAATTCACCGCCATGCTCGGGGTTACTGCTGTCACTGGACTGAGAATGAAAGTTTTCTGATCCGAAAGATTCTATTTTTTCAATATCTTGATCCATAAAATTTGCCGATTCTATGTTATTATATCTTCCCCTTACTTCCATATTCCAACACAGTTTCGCAATGGGTAAAATAATTATCCAGCTCGAGCAAGTAGATAAAAAATGGGACGCAAGAAAAAAATACTTTACCCAAAAAATATATGGGGTAAAAAACTATTTTATAATCAGCAATGGGCCCTAGCTGGTTTTTCACTATGTCGGCATTCATCGGCGGATATTTAATTTTTATAATCTCGAAGTCATGTGCTTTCAATTGTTTTGTCAGTCTATGGATTGTTGTCAGGTTTATGTGCCCTCGATCGACCTCTGCTTTTTTTTATTCATTTATATTTGTTCTCGCCCAGGCAAACCGCTATAAAATCAGTTCTGGAACGAACAAAGCGTAGATAATTTTTATTGTCGGTATGGATTATCAAATAAATCTTTTCGTCCTTGTTCTGGTTTTTTATTTTTTCCATGAAGAGATTCGCCTCGCTTTCGCTCAAATGTTCGATCACATCCACCAAAAAAACGCCTTGATTCCGGAAAATCAAGCGTTTTAAGCAAGTCAATAAGTGAAAATTTTATTTTTTCCCCGATATCCTCATTATCTTTCCGGCTGAATAAATCCAAATTTTCAACGCCAGATCTATGGCATTTTTAGAGTAGTCCAATCTGACTACCAAACAGACTTATTTTAGATATGAATAAAAAGACATATAGCCAACTCCGCAGCCAAAGTCGATAACCTTGTCCTTTTTCTCCGGAGGAAGCAGGGATCCGTCCAGGCGATAAATATGGTGGAAATCTTTTGATGTTACCGCATTGGAAAAATCCATTCCGGAATAACGGCCGGCATAATATTCGGCATCATATATCGAGGGACCAACTCCGGTTTCCATAGTTTAAATCTTTCCCTTATCTACCATCGAACATACCCACGGAATGGTTTAGTCCAAAATTTTATCCAGAGAAGTTTTGGTTGCGAATCACAAAAGCTTTTTGGCTTTTTTCGTATCAGGAATTCTTTTCTGAACATCGTATTCAAAAGACTTGTCGGAAATCCATTTAAACGGCTTTTCGGTTTTCATTTTCGTCAAAGAAAATTTTGACCT
>Ga0172367_10000388_pt1 | contig 67885 bp, 48 predicted proteins | sample Lak10m_FD_114542 | JGI IMG/M metagenome (GOLD analysis project Ga0172367, IMG submission 114542) | Freshwater microbial communities from Kabuno Bay, South-Kivu, Congo - kab_022012_10m | ecosystem: Environmental > Aquatic > Freshwater > Lake | place: Democratic Republic of the Congo: South-Kivu... | reverse complement strand
TACGAGGCGTTGGGGCTTGGGGGCGTTCAAGGCGAAGGTCGGCAGGGGTGTGGGGGTCTAAGGGCTTGAAGGGAGGGGGAGGGTTTAACCACGAAAGCCACGAAAGTTCACGAAAGGGGAAGGTGAGAGTGGTCGTGGCTGGGTTCCATTCCTTTTCGTGTACATTCGTGAATTTCGTGGTTGAAACAAGTGTGAACGAGGGATGCGAACCCAAGGCTTCCTGAATCTAACGATGTGAAATCCGACTCAAGGGAGGCCAACGCTGGTTCTCGTGTACGTCGCCTTGGTTTAGTTATTCTTCACGACCGTTGCATTCCCCCCGTCTGATCCCTACGGATCGAACGGAAGGTGAGCGTCATAACGAGCAACGCCAGGAACATCCCCCCGAGGATCCCCGAAGCGGCGGGCGCTCAAAACTCGATCGGCAGCAGGGTGGCACCGATGAAGGTTAGGTTAAAGAGGTTGAGAACGCCGTAGATGATGAAGTTTTTCTCCCGTTTGCCGGGCAGGAATAATGCATAGTTATCGATGATGTGGCGTCTCAGGGAAGCCGGTACCAGCCCGATGGTTAACATGCACAGGGCGTGAGCGCTCATTCCGGACATGACGGCCATGACCGCGGCCCACTCCCGATCTCGGTTTGCAGCCAAGGCAAGGACATTACATCCCAAGATCACCCCGCAAACGGGTAAACAGCGTTTCAGCAATTGCCCTCGTCTGAAGGCTTCTCTGATGACCAAGAACTCTGGCATGTGTCGCCCAGCGAACGAATCGGACTCCGGCATCCAGGAAGGAGGCGGGCCTGCTCGAAAGATGGTTGGGCTCAGCAACTCGCGGCCGAACCATTGACTCTGGCGTTGGAGAAAGAGATTGAGCAGGAATCCCAGCGCAACGAAGACATACAACGGCCCAATAAAGTACCATGGACCAAGGGATCTCGCAGTGATCCAGGAGGTCCACACGACTTGCTTGACGATGAGGAGAATGTCGACGATTCCAAGCGCGAGCATGCCAAAAGCGCACACGGTATAAAATGCAAACAAGCGACTCGAAACCGGCTTATTACCCTTCCTTTTGAAATAGAAACTGAAATACGGACCCACCAATAAAGCTAATGTCAGTTTGCCCCAGACGAAGTAGGTACCGTGCGCGTTCACAAAGTCCTTGGCCGTCCGATAGGGCGATAATTCCCCGGGATGTGCGGATCTCCAGTCGACGAGTTGTGCATATTCCCAAAACCCATAGACGAAACCCGCCAAGCCGGTGACGACGACTGCTCCGATCAGCGCCAACGCGCCAACGACGAGCCAGGGGCGTTTGACCGTCCACGACAGCGCCTTTCTCAGCTCACTGGCTGGCCGTGCGAGGATCGGCTCGTGATTTAGAAACCGTCCCAGCTCCTCCGCCAAGGCTCGTGCGGTTGGATAACGCCGTTCAGGCTTCTTTTCCAAACACGTGAGACAAATCGTTTCCAGGTCGGGCGGCACGGCTGGATTCAGCTTCGACGGCGGCACCGGATCTTCCTCCACGACTTTGCGAAGCGTGGCCAAAGGGGTGTCTCCGAGTAGCGGCGCGTTGCCTGTCAGTAGTTGGTAGAGAATGGCGCCGCGCGAGAGCAAGAGTGTGAGTGAACCGTGATCTTGTTTGCGGCTTGGTCGAGGCATTCGATCGGGAACCTATCTGCTGGGCCAAACTTTTCGCGTTCGTGCGACTCCAACACTTGCTCCAGGAGCGTGTTTTCAGCTGCTGATCTGTCGCGTCTTCTGGGAGGCCGTTGCAATCTGGGACCATGATCCTCCGAGGCGACCGAAACCTCACCTTGGCACCTCTCCGGCAACTGGCGAACCATTCTCACGTCAGTCCAGCACTGTTCATCTGAACTCACTCGGTCTGTGAGGGGGCTTTTGGAGGAATTTGGCGGGTGATCATGGGGATCGACGATGGGATTCCTCTCGCCTCGAGAGACTCACGGAATCTCCCTCGTAACCGCACGCCTTCACGTCGGTCTTGATGTCGGACGACCCCGCGATCTGACCCTGTAATCCGGAGGCCGTATCAACGTTAACCGACGACCATGAAAAAAGTAAAATCCCTCTCGACCTGGCTCGCAACGACACTCGCAACGGTGCTGTTGGGCACCGCTGCAAACGGCCAACGCCCACCCGGGCCACCCCCGGTGATCTCTCCGGAGATCGCGACGGACGGGCGTGTGACCTTTCGAATCCAGGCAGCCAAGGCCGAGTCCGTGAAAGTGGGTGGCGGAGACATGCCGGGGATGGGGCAGGGGAAGGAGATGGCTAAAGGCACCAACGGGGTCTGGGAAGTGACGGTGGGGCCACTTCCTGCGGGAAGCTATCGCTACAACTACAATGTCGATGGGTTGACGGCGTTGGATCCGCGGAATCCAAAGGTCAGTGAATCCAATGAGAACGCCTGGAGTTTGCTGCATGTTCCTGGAGCGGGGTGGCAAGATACAAAGAATGTTCCGCATGGTGCCGTGGCTTCGGTCACCTATTGGTCTTCGACCCTGACGAAGTTTCGAAGAATGCATGTTTACACGCCGCCGGGGTATGAGGCTGGCGCGGGGAAGTATCCGGTGTTTTATCTGCTCCATGGTGCCTTTGATTCGGACAACTCCTGGAGCACGGTTGGACGAGCGGGCTTCATACTGGACAACCTGATCGCCGAAGGTAAGGCGAAGCCCATGGTAGTGGTCATGCCGCATGGACATACGGGACCATTCCGGATGGGAGGCGGATCGATCTCTGGGGAATTTGAGCCGGATTTCGTGAATGACATCCTGCCGTTGGTGGAGAAGCGGTATCGGGTGCACACCGACCGTGCGAATCGAGCGATTGCGGGCCTTTCGATGGGTGGGGCGCACACCTTGAACATTGGCATACCCCATCTGCAGAAGTTCGCGTATCTCGGAGTCTACAGCTCGGGGATTTTCGGGATCACCCAAAGGCCTGGAGCGCCGGCGCCGCAGGGGCCTTCCTTTGAGGAGAAACACAAGGCGATTCTGGATGATCCGTCTTTGAAGGACGGGTTGAAACTGTTTTGGTTTGCGACCGGCAAGGATGACTTTCTGGTGGAGACCACAAGGAAGACGGTAGAGATGTTCAAGGCTCACAAGTTCAATGTGGTTTACAAGGAAACGGAGGGAGCTCACACGTGGGATAAATGGCGCGAATATCTCAATGAATTCGCCCCGCAGCTGTTCCAGTAAACCTCCTGAGGAACTCGTCGTAGAAAGCGTTAATTCGAAGCGCGGATGAGCCCCCGAAGGGGTGCTTCGGATGGGCGCGAGCTGTCGTTTGGGTCGCGTCCCTTCAGGCCGCAGGGGAATGCTGCGGCGGAACCCAGGCCAATGGCCTGGGCTTAGGGATGGCGGCCCTTCGGGCCTTGGGCTTTAGCCGTAACTGTGCGATAGGAATTCAACGCGGAGACGGAAAGGAGCAAGGACGCAAAGCGGGCCAAGGAAATCTCCATCCGCTGTAGGATAGCTTCAAACACCGATTGGTGACGCTTATACTCATGGAAATAGTCCAACCCCTCTGTGCCTCTTGCCCGTTGCGCCTTGGCGTCAAAAACTCTTCTGAACTGTTACGGCTTAGGCCTTGGGCCTTGGGGTTGGACCGGGTGGGGTGATCGACGTAGACCGCCCACTTATTGGCGTGTGCGGAAGAACCTCTGCTGATTCGAGGCAGGGATAGTCGCTGGACTTGCTGCACCCACCACGTCCGTGTAAGGCCCATTTGCCAGGTCGGCGGATTGCAAAACACCGGTGAACGTTAATTCCAGTGTCGCTCCGTTGCGTTTGGAAGTGAGGGTTGGGCGTTGATCTTCTTTGAGCTGGTGATAGGCCTTGATAGCGAGGGGGTCGTCGAGGTCGTTCACGGCGATCTTTCGATTGTTTGGACCATAAGTGAAGAATTCGAGATTACCTCCGCCGGTGCCCTGGTACCACACGAGCCGGACGGGATATAGCCCAGCAGCGGGAGTGACGAAGGCAAACGGGAAATCGCGAGCGCCGGCACCACGATCCACGCTGAAGAGGACGGGTCCGGTGGTTTGCCCTGGCATCCCGATCTGGACTTTCCATCCATCATCGCCGTTCACTCCAAACTTTTGGTAGCCCGCAGGGAGATCGAGATACCCAAAGATTTCAGCAGCGATGCTTTCAAAGCGTGCATTTCCTGCCAGGCCGGTTCCTGGAACCCCTGGAACGGCCTCGTCCGCTTCTCCGGTGAGAATGGGTTGAAAGTTCCCGATCTCACCTGTCGTGGCTCCGGGATTCTTTTGAACATTCCAATTGATCATTCCGGGAACGATGTACGATCCATCGGGACCTGTTCCGGGGAGAGCAACACTAGCGGGAGTCCCTGCCAACTGAGCTTCCGCGCGAGCCACCGTGTTGGCGAGTGCCGTAGCGGTGAGTGCCTGCACGACCTTCGCTCTGAACCCCCGAGCATTGGGATCGGTGCGATCCGCCGAAACCAAGGCGGACGTGGGAACGTTGGTGTAATTGATCACACTGAAGATCCACCAATTGGTCGTCCCTGAGTAAATCAGCCCTGCAACGTGATTGGAGGCCGAGGACAAGGGGGTCGGCGGAGTGTAGAACACATGGCTGTCTGAGGTGTTTGGGATGGGGGTGACGGTAGGCGTCACCGAGACACCGTCCAGGATCAGGCCGACCGGTTCATTACCCAAGTCCGCGATCACGGCACCGACGCCGTCTCCGAAGGGACGGGTATTGATCGAGTCATTCGCGATTTCGGCGGAGTTCCAACTGCCATTCAAGCGTGGGACCTTGACCTGAATCGGTCCGGGACCGCTTTGCTGGTGTACATTCTGCCAAAGAGTAACTGCGGCTCCGGCCGAACCGAGCGGCTGGGTCGTGGCAATGTAGGGTAGGGGATACACCGAGAACTTAACCCAGGGTTTGGTCGGACCGGTGTAGGTGCTGTAAGCTTTGACGGAAGAATTGAGCTGTCCGCCGGCTGCTACGACGGAAGGGAACGCTCCGTTGACGTCATTGACCAGAATCTGAGTCCCAGTATTCCTATCGAGATGCAGAAACTCGAGATTCACTCCGCCGCCCCCTTGCCAGAAGAGAATTCGAATGGGATAGATCCCGTCTTCGGGAACGATCACATTGAATGCGCCGTTGGGATTATTGATGGGATTACCATTTTGTCCACCTGGGGCATTTCTAAAACCGAGCAAAGTGCCGAGAGTGTCTTTGGCGTTGGGAGCCGAGGATACGACCCATCCGTCGTCGACGTTGACCCCAAAAACGTGAGCACCCGCCTTGAGCTCCAGATAGGACGTGAACTCGTGAACGGTGTTATCGAGGCCAAAATTCGAAGTTCCGGCACCTGGCAGCCCAGGCGTGGGCGTGTCTGCATTGAAGATACCCGCATTGGCAGCTGGAGCACCCGCACTCTGCGCGTTGTTGAAGTTGAAAACATCAGGAATCTCAAACACTCCTCCGGCAGGGGGAGGGGTAGGGCCGGTTAGGACCAGGTTCGGATACGGAACCCCTTTCTCATCAAGGTAACCTTCGGACAGTTGGATTTCGGGGCGAGGCATGTTGTTTCCACCGCCCCCGTTGCCTGTGTAGCGTCCGCCGTTTCCTTGGTTGTTGTCCTTAGAACGATCGATTTGCGACGCGCGCACTTTGAACCCAGTTCCTGAGACTTGGCCGACGGAGACCCTGTTTCCAGCGGGGATAGGGCGCGTGTAAGCGGGGACCGTGAAGGCCCACGAATTGGTGACCAGGACGGTGGCTCCGCCGCTTGCGTAACCATAGATGACCTGAACGTTGTTTGGGCCAGAAGGGAGCAGGTTGCCCAAACCACCCGTGCGCTTCACCGAGGTCACGTTACCGGAGCGTGAGGTGGAGGAGGTCTGAACTGCTCCGTTGATCCGCAGTGTCACGTCACCCACCACTGGACCGCTCCCGTCAGCGAAATCAATAATGACATCTTCGTCGGCGAATGCATACCCGTAGTTCGCGGTAGGCAGGATCCGAGACACATACGGGCGCGCATTGGAACTCTCTCGAAATGCCCGGATCGAAGCCGGAGAACTGGCGTCGTTCACCAAGGTTCGCTTACCGGTCACGAGATCGACGGTGTAAAATTCGCAACCATCACCGCCGCCGCTATCCCAGAACATGAGACGGACGGGATAGAATCCATCGGCGGGAACAACTACATCCATCACACTTTCGTTAGGGAAACCTCGGTCCCCGGCGGTGCCGAACTGCACGCCCGCCACATCGCCTGGTCCCCAGCCGAACGAGAGCCGGAAGCCATCATCGCTGGCGACCGCGAAGCGTATTGGCCCCGCTTTGAGTTGAAGGAACGTTTCGATGGAAGCGACGTATCGATCACCGGAAACGGCGCCGGTGCCAGGCATTCCCGGGACTGCTTCATCGTCCGGAAAGGTTCCACTCGCACCGCCGACGGTTGCATTCCAATTGACCACGCCGGGCACCACATGCTTGCCATCGGGTCCTGCGTTGGTGTTGTCGGCACCGTTTAGATAAGGCTTCCCTGTCGCGGAGTCGATGTAACCATCCGCGATCTGACGTTCGGCATTTGCCGCAATGCCGGTGGCGGGGTTTTTGCTGATATCGATCTGGTGCATCTTCACCTTAAAACCAGGCTTGGATGTATCCACGGAGGGCACGGCCATGGAGGCTTGCAAGGCTGGATAGTTGAAAACCGTGAAGGTCCATACATTGGTCGTGCTTGTCCCTGCGGAGTCCTTAAAAACGATGCGATTGGTATGAAGCGTGTTTGCGGTCATCAAAGGGGCGAGCGCGGCGATGGTTGTCACGGCCCCTGATTTTGAAGCGGTGTGGGCCAAGTCTTTTCCATCCAGAGAGAACAACACGGAACCTGCATCCAGGGTTGTAGACCCATCGGTGATCTCGACCTGCATATAGGGCGCAGGAGCTACACCGACCTGACCGCCGAATGGGCCGGCTCGGGTTACCAGCGGTGGGGTGGTAAGCAACTCGCGATACACCTTCACGGAGTTCGGCTGACCCGGGTCGTTGATCAGATAGCGGTTGCCCGAGGTTTGGCCCGGCTGGAAGTTGAAGAATTCGATACCCGAGTTCGCGCCGGTATTTTCCCACCAAACCAGTCGAAACGGGTAAATGCCTGCTTGGGTCACCGTGAGGTTGACTTCGGTATTGCCGAAGCCTCGGTTACCGTCGTTGATGGCAACCTGAAGGGCACCGGGATCGCGGGGATTGATTCCATTTCCGAAAGTTAAGCGAAAACCATCATCGCTGTTTACTCCGAGCCGGACTGTTCCTGCGGGCAATTGCATGTAGCCTGTGAACTCGACTGCGAAGTAGTCACCGTTGCCGGAAGTCCCAGGGATACCGGGAATGGGATTCTCGGGGATATTATGGGGGGCGGTTGCAACGGGCGTGAAATTACCTCCGGCGATGTCGGGGTTGTTGGGCTGCTGCTCGTGCATATTGATGTACGTCTCAATCGCGTAGACGAAGGAGCCATCGGCCGGATTAGGGGTCGCCGTGTTTTCAAAAGGGGCCCCGGTAGCTGGGTCCATTTGCTTCCCGGAGAGCAAAGCCTCTGCGATTGCGGCGGTGCTCTGTGGACTGCGCGCGTTGCCTTGAATGATGCGCATCTTGAAGCCTGGGGCGGCTGTGTTCACCGCGCCGGCTGGGGCGGCCATCGCGGGCGCGATGGTCTGGGCAAGCAGGCTACTTTGACACATCAGCAGTGTCACGCTTGCCAGAATGATTCCGCGCAGAGTGGGTTTAAATTTCATGGTCAGTTTGGGTTTGCTGGGCGGGTAGTGATTTAAAGCCTTCATGGCAATGGCACCAGTGGCCGTGCGTCTGAACATTCAGCTTCATAGGCTGAACGCCCAAGACCCGCTGGCCAAAGCGGAGTGGAAAGGGTTGATGCCTTAGAGTTATCATCGGGGGTTTGAACGGATCAAGCTCAGAATCGCCACTCTTTGCATTTGACCCTGCGACCACAACCAGGTTCACCATCCTACATGCAATTTGGGTACACGATTCTCTACGTTCGCGATGTCCAGCGATCGATCGAATTCTACGAATCGGCCTTCGGTTTCGTTCGCCGCTTCCTCCACGAGAGCGGGGGTTACGGAGAGCTAGAAACCGGTGCCACGGCGCTGGCGTTCGCTAGTCATGAGGTCGCCGGGGCGAATCTGCCTCAAGGATTCCAAGCTTCCGATCTTTCGCGACCACCGCTGGCAAGCGAGATCGCGTTTTTGACTGCCGATGTTCAGGTGGCATTCGAACGCGCCATCCGCGCCGGGGCGTTCGCCGTCTCCGGCCCATCGACGAAGCCTTGGGGCCAAACGGTTGCCTTTGTCCGCGATCTGGACGGTCACTTGGTCGAATTGTGCACTCCTATCCAATGACGACGAACGACCTTACTGATCTGCACCGTATCCCCCCAGCTTAGCATGCGCCTTTGCGATGGGGAGCTAAGCTTCAACAAACCGCCATGGCCTACGATACCCTCCTTGCCGAACGCGTTGCGGACGCACTGATCTCACGAAGCGTTGCCTTTGAGAAGAAGGCCATGATGGGAGGCCTCTGTTTCATGGTGGACGACAAAATGTGTCTCGGTGTAGCGGATAGTCGACTGATGGTTCGACTTGACCCCGCCATGGAGGCTGAATCACTTCGGCGACCGGAATGCCATCCGATGGACCTCACTGGCCGACCGATGAAGGGTTTCGTGTTTGTCGATGCGGGGGCACACCAATCCGAATCCGAACTGTGCCATTGGATCGAGCTGGCGCTTGAATTTAATCCCCGAGCCAAGTCGTCAAAGCGACGTTCAAAGAAACCTTTATGAACAAAAAGCACCTCCTTGCGGTTCTCGCCTACATGCTGCCCACGTTCCCGTTGGGTTACTTTTGGCACCTCACCATTTTCGCTGAGTATTACAAGTCTCTGCAGGTTTATCGTGAGAATATGGCCATTCCCCTAGGGGTTTTTTCCATGCTCGTCCAAGGGGTCATCTGGGCGGTCGTCTATGGCAAGCTCTTCGCGGGTGAGCCGATCTTGCGTGGGGCGGTCCGATTCGGTGCATTGGCTGCGCCGCTCGCATGGAGCTTTATGGCGCTCGCGGTGTCCGCCAAACACCAGATGACGTCACCATTTGCCTACCTCGGTATCGAGACCTGTTTCACTCTCATACAGTATGTGGTCGTGAGCCCGCTCATCGCGGCGGTGTATCGGAAGGGATGAGGTCGAGCCCAGTGAAGACACCTGTCCGAAGGCTGGACGTGGTGCTTCGCTTTCCCGTTCGAAGAGTCCCGTTGAGCCCCATGGCGATCTGTGCAAATTCCATTCGCCACGAATGACCCGGCTCTGTAGGATCTACGTCGTGAATCCCCATTGGTCCGGCATCGCTTGGTTATTGAAACTAACCATTCTCCTCCGTCTTCTCGTAGCCCCCCTTGGCACAGCGATCGGCACCTGGGTGCAAGCTGGAGCCGACGCATCTTCGGGGACCGCAGCGGTGGGGCTCCCGTCTCCCCTTGGCATCCCGAAGCCGGGTCCAACGAATGACTCGCCTTACTCGCCGCAACCCATTCTCCCCGGCGGCGTGGTGGTGCCTTTGTATCGACCCGATTCCCCCTATCTCAAGGCGGAGCGTGTGCGCGAGGCGGAGTATTACAACCTGAGCAAAGCCGTGCCGGGGCGTATCACTTGGATCACGAACATCCACAACCCGTCGATCGAGGTGCACACGGTCGAAGGTGGCATCAACACCGGGGCGGCGGTCATTCTCGCGGCGGGGGGCGGCCATCGAACGTTGAACGTGGGCACGGAAAGCTCCGACTTCGTTCACTACTTCTTCAACTACGGGGTGAACACCGTCATCCTACGCAACCGGCTTCGTGCGGACGGCTACAAAGCGGAGGTGGACGCGGTGCGTGATGCGATGCAAGCCATTCGCCTCGTGCGCGCGAACGCGACTGCGTGGAACATCGACCCGAACCGGATCGGCATCATGGGATTCTCGGCGGGCGCGGAGCTAGCGGCGCCTGCGGCCGTTTATTTTGAGGATTTCGACAAAACCAACAACGTGTCGGGCGATCCTTTGGCGGGTGTTTCGGCGCGACCGGATTTTGTTGGTATTATTTATCCCGGTCCGACTCCCTTTGCGCGCGGTGCCAATCCGCCTGTGCCCCGAAGCGCGCCGCCAGCATTTATCACATGCGCCGGAGCAGGAGACCGCGGGCACGCGATCTGGGCCAACGAGTATTTCACCGCGATGCTGAACGCCGGCATTCCGAACGTGGAGATGCACATCTATGGCAACGGTCGGCATCCAGGGGATCCTTTGCCCGATGGTAGCCGGATGAGCGGCGGCTTGACGCATCGCAACGGCATTCCGTTCGGCACCTGGCAGGACCGATACATCGACTGGTTCCGCGATCTGGGCTTTCTGCAGAAGCCAGGCATCGAGACCAAGGCGGCGAAGGATGTCGCGGTCTTTCTGACGCAACCGCCGCCCCGGGACTTTGGCCGCCGGGTTAACGGTGGACCGAGCACCAACGCTCCAGCCGGGGGGCGTTCACCTTGACGTGTTTTGCGGTAGTTACGACCGTAACCTCCGCCCGACGGCCAAGTCATGATCTGACGTCCCAACGCAGCACAACGACGAAATACTGATGTGAGCGCTCCTTCCCGTCATTCCTTGAACCGGTGTGGATTCCGACGCTTCATGGTCCTCGTGTTAGCCTTGGCGTTTGGGCTGGACCCCGGAGTTGTGAAAGCCGCACCGGTCGACCTGGCACCATATCGGGCGAATGTTCAGCCTGTTTTGAAGGAGTTTTGCTATGATTGCCATGCCGACGGCGCGAACAAGGGCGGGGTCTCGTTCGACACGTTCGCGTCCGAGAGGGCGATGCTGGAGGACCATGATCTGTGGCTCAGGGTGCTCAAGAACCTCCGGGCCGGCCTTATGCCGCCACCTAAGAAACCGCAGCCAGGCGCAGAGCAAAAGCGCCTGATCGAGCAATGGGTCAAGACCACGGTTTTTCACGATGATCCAGCGAACCCCGATCCCGGCCGTGTCACGGTGCGTCGACTCAATCGCGTCGAGTATCGGAACACCGTTCGCGATCTACTGGGCGTGGACTTCGACACGGTCAAGGAGTTCCCGCCCGACGACGCGGGACACGGCTTTGACAACATTGGGGACGTGCTGACCCTGCCGCCGATGCTGCTTGAGAAGTATCTGACGGCCGCGAAGACAATCATCACGCAGGCCGTACCTGCGGTGTCGGGTGTGCCGGCGGAGGCCGTTGTCGTCGGCAAGGATTTCGCGGGAGAGATCGGCTCGGCTAGCCGCACGAACCGAAACTCCACGGCGCCGACCGCGTTGACACTTTCCTATTACGAACGAGCCTCAGTCTCGAACCGGGTTTCGGTGGCCTACGCCGGGCGTTATCAACTGCTCCTGGATTTTGCGGCGAACGAGCGGTTTGTGGACAATCAATTTGATCTGAACAAGTGCCGACTTGTTTTCAAGGCTGACGGCAAGGAGCTGCATGCTAGGGAATACACGCGGGAGAGTGGCAAAGCGTTTCACTACGAGTTTGAAGTGGATTGGGAGGCGGGTGGGCACGAGTTGGCGCTTGAGGTGCATCCCGACGCATCGACCCATCCGCAGGTCCGGTCGCTGACCCTGCGCATTGATTCCGTGACGGTGCGTGGACCGCTCGATCCGAAGCATTACGTGCGGCCCAAGAACTACGATCGTTTCTTCAAGCGTGAAGTGCCGGCGAGCGCCAGCGCTCGTCGCAAATACGCGCGCGAGGTGTTGGAGACGTTCGTTCAGAAGGCTTATCGGCGGCCGGTGGATTCCGCGACGGTGGACCGTTTGGTAGCGCTGGCCGAATCGACGTACGGCCAGAAAGGCAAAACTTTCGAAGCAGGCATTGGCCAGGCGATGGTAGCGGTCCTTGCTTCACCGCGATTTCTTTTTCGCGAGGAAGCCACAGAACCGGCCAAGACGGATTTGTATCCCTTGGTGGATGAGTATGCCCTGGCCTCGCGCCTGTCGTATTTCCTGTGGTCCTCCATGCCAGACGCGGAACTGCTGCGCCTTGCGGGGCAAAGAAAGCTTCGAACCCATCTCGCTGCGCAAACCAAACGCCTGCTCGCGGACGATAAATCGGGGGCGTTCGTGAGAAACTTTGTTGGGCAATGGCTCCAGACCCGCGACATTGAGACGGTCCAGATCGACGCTCGGCAGGTGTTGAGCCGTGAGGTGGCGACGGATCCGGCGCTCGAGAAGCGCCGCTTACGTTTCCGCGAGCTACGCGACAAGAACGAGGCCACGTTGACCGCCGAGGAGAAGAAGGAGTTGCAAGAACTTCGCGGCACCCTTGCCCGTCGGTTCGGACAACCACTCCGTGCCGACATGACCCAGGATATCCGTCGCGCCATGCGACAGGAGACCGAGCGCGCATTCGAGTACGTCCTGCGGGAGAACAGGGACCTGATCGAGTTGATCGACAGCGACTACACATTCCTCAATGAGAAGCTGGCCCGGCACTATGGTATGACCAACCTCAACCTGAAAGGAGACGAGATGACCTTGGTCCGGCTCCCCGCCGACAGCCCGCGGGGCGGGGTCCTCACGCACGGATCGGTGCTCGCGGTGACCTCGAACCCCACGCGTACGTCTCCGGTCAAGCGCGGGCTATTCGTCCTCGACAACTTGCTCGGCACTCCGCCGCCGCCGCCGCCGCCGGACATTCCACCGCTCGAAGATGCGGCGAAAGCGATGAAAGAAAAGACACTGACCTTACGTGAGACACTGGCGCTGCATCGCGAACAGCCCCTATGCAGTTCCTGCCACAACCGGATGGACCCGCTGGGTTTGGCTTTAGACAACTTCAACGCGATGGGCCTGTGGCGGGATCAGGAACGCGGCCAGCCCATTGATGCCGCAGGCCAACTTTTGAGTGGTGAGAGCTTCGTCGGGGTCAAAGAGCTGAAGAAAATTCTCGCCCGCAACCACGCAGCGGCGTTTTATCGCACGGTGACGGAGAAACTGCTCACCTATGCGCTGGGTCGCGGGCTGGAGTATTACGACTTGGCGACGGTGGATGCGATCGTAACGCGATTGGAGAAATCGAACGGGCGCCCCTCCGAGTTGATCGCGGGCATCCTCGAATCTGCGCCCTTCCAGAGGACACGAAGCACGCCGGCGGAGAAGGCGTCGGCCAACGGCGGAACCGGCGAGCGAGCCGCGAGAACGCCATGAGTCATCATCCCGAGACCTGAACGCCGTTCCATCACCTCTATGAACACCAACCTCAACCCCTCTGCCGAACGTGTTTTTGCTTTCAACCGCCGCCATTTCCTGCGCGGACTCGGCACCTGCGTCGCTTTGCCTGCGTTTGAATCCTTGGGCGCACTCAAGGCGCTCGCGGCGCCGGCCTCCAAGCTCGCTTCCACGGAGACGGGAGCCCCCCTGCGCACGGCCTTTCTGTTTTTTCCGAATGGGGCGATCCCTGACGCTTGGTGGCCGAAAAAGGAAGGCCCTGAGTTTGAGATCAGCCCCACACTCAAACCGCTCGAACCGCTGCGGCACTACATCCAAGTACTCGGTGGCCTGGATCAAAAGAACGCCGAGGGTGGCCCTGACGGCGCCGGCGACCATGCACGCGGCAACGGCGTCTTCCTCACGGGCGTGCGCCTGAAAAAAAGCGCGAGCGACATCCGTGCGGGGATTTCTATCGACCAGGCCATCGCACGCGAAGTGGGGCACCTCACACGCTTTCCTTCGCTGGAGTTGAGCAGCGACGCTATTCGCACTTCAGGCGCGTGCGACTCCGGTTACGCATGCGCCTATCAATACAACCTCTCCTGGAGTTCGCCGACCACGCCCGTCGCGGCGGAGTTTAACCCTCGCATGGTCTTCGAGCGCCTTTTTGGTGCGGGCGCACCGGGCGAACGCGCGGCGAACATGCAGCGCCGCCAGCAGGAGCAGCGCTCCGTGCTTGATTTCGTTCTTGAGGACGCACGCGGGATGAACCGCCGACTCGACGGTCGCGACCGCGACAAGCTGGATCAATACCTCACCGGAATCCGCGAGATCGAGACCGGGATAGCCAAGGCCGAACGATTCGGCGTTGCGAAAGATCCTGGCATTGACACGCCCGTAGGAATCCCCCAGGACCGCGCGCAATACGTACAGATCATGTTCGACATGCTTGCGCTCGCCTTTCAGACCGACACCACACGCGTCGCCACGCTCTTGCTCGGTCACGACGGTGACAACCGTTCGCTGCCGGAGATTGGGATCGTGGAAGGTCACCACGATCTTTCGCACCACTTCAACAGCGAGGAGAAAATCGGCAAGCTCAAGGAGATCGACCTCTGGTATGCGACTCAATTTGCAAGATTCCTCCAGAAACTCGAAGCGATGAAGGACGTTGACGGCAAGTCCCTCCTGCACAACTCGATGATCGTCTTTGGAGCGGGCAACGCCGACTCGAACCGCCACACGCACACGAACCTACCGCTGCTCCTCGCCGGAGCGGGCGGCGGCACCCTCAAGCCCGGTCGTTACGTTCGACACGGTTCCAAACCCATGAGCAACCTGCTCCTGAGCCTAGCCGACAAGATGGGGACGCAGAAGTTGAGCTCATTTGGCGATTCCACCGGACGATTGGGGGATGTGTAATCTCGATCTGGCCACGCAACCTCCCCGTGGATTCAGCTCGCAACGGACAGAATTCCAATTCGAGCTCGGATTCGATCTCTGCTAGTTGAGCCGCTTGAGCGTGGGTTCCTCGGTGGCAGTTTCGAGAGCTCGGATGGTTTCGCGAACGGATTTGGCTTTGACCAACATCAGTTCACCGGGAAAAGTCTGTTCTTCTTCGGCGAAGTGGGATGGATGGGGGTAAGGAGTGCATGTTGAAATGAAAAAGGGGTAGGAAGCGCGTGGATTGCGGTGTCGTGGAGCTGCGTTGGCTTAACCTAAAAAGGACGCTGGCTCAGCATGAATCTTCACAAGGTCCTGGCGATAAAGTCATTCCGAATCACTCACCAGATCCATAAAGGATATGCCTCGATCTTCGTCATGTCTTTCTCATCCAGGCCTTTGCGAATCTTCACGCGGTTCCATCGTCCTTTTTAGGCTTAACGACCTTGGCTCTTCAGGATCTGGAGCGTTGTTTCGGCAAAAGCGCTCCCCATCAAACCAAAGGTCTTAGCGCAGCCGAGATAATGGTAGCCAGCATTGGACGCGCCGCGTTTCCATAGGGCGACATCGACGGGGGAGATCAGGTCGGTCTCGAACTTTTTCATGGAACTCTGCTTTTGCTCCTGCGGGTTGTCTAATCCATCAACTTCAGATGGGTTTCGGTGAACTCGAAGAATCCGTTGACGTTGCGCGGCAGGGCAAATCGCAGCGCAGTCTCTTCTTTGAAGGGGTTTTGAATTACAAACTCAACCCTCTGCTCTGTCCATCGCCCGTTCAGCGAGAATCCGGCCTCTCTGGAAACCCGGCGCCAGCCGTCGGCGAGCTCGAACTCCACTTCGTGACCTTCGGTGCCGCGCGCTAGGAATGTGAAGGCATAGCGGCCCGGTTCGAGCCGGATGCCGACTCCGAGCGTATAGTTGAGACTGGAACGTTCTCCGAAGTCACCCCTCACGCGCAGAACCTGCCGGGGGCCCGAGGCATCGATCGATGGGTCGGATCGGATCTCTTTCACTAAATCTTTCCCATTTCCGGAGATGGTCCAATAACGCCAGGGATTGATCAGTTCGACTTTAGGGTTGGGAGTCCAGGGAGTAACCGCGTGCACCGGGAGCGCCGGCGGTGGTTTTGCGGCCAGAAGATGTTCGGGCACCTTGTAGTGCAGGCTGTTGTCAAAGGCGGGACTATCGAAGGTGGCCGGGTCCAAGGCCAGCTGTTTGGGTGGCTCCCCGACGCCGATAAAACCGAGGGGATGCCAGCCACCTCGGAAATAGTTTTCGATCGCAAATCGTGCGCTGGGCAGCATCCCGCCTTGGCGATCGAGGATGGCCAGGGCCACGATGTAAGAGCCGGGCTTGAGGTCTCGGGGCAGGTTGGCTTGACCCTCAGTCGGATAGCTGATCGCGACATTGCGATACGCGAAGGCTGAACTATCCCACCCAGTGCCGGGGAGCCATTGTCGGATGTCCACACCCTGTAACACCGCAGACCAGATCGGGTTTTTTGTTGCTGGGTCGAGCAGGCCGATGGCTACAGGCCAGTCCAGGTAGAACGGGGCGCTGCCGGTATTTCTAACAACCAGCTTCGCGCCCAGGGTGCCTCCGGGCTGGACGGTTAGAGGATAGCTCGCCGATTCGAGTGTGAATCGATATCCAAACACCCGTTGAAGCTCCGCCGCCCCGGCGAGCACCTCACTGTTCGAGTCGTCATAATTATCGATCCACCCGAGATAGCTGGCATGGTAGCGACGGATCTTGTCGATCATGTAACGGCGGTAATCGGGCGACGTCATGGTTTCGTCGGGAGTGCGCCCAAAGGTTTCCTGCGGTTTGGCGTTCTCCCGCTCCTTCTGCCAGTTGTATTCCACCTCGCCCTCGATCGGTGCCTGTTTCCATTGGTCACGAAACACATGGGTGGCTTGCCACGGAAACTGATCCCTCGGGCCGGTGGGCGGTTCCCTGGAGAGGTTGGCGAAGGTGTCGTAATAGATCCCGAAACCGGCCTCCATGAATTCCGGATCTGTGTGCCTGACCAGGACGGGTTTGTTTTTGAACGCCTGCTTGAAAGCGTCGGTAAGAAGGCGACGTTGTGCCGTGGTTGGAGCGGGATGGTGGTGTTCTCCCCAATGCCCGATGAGGCCCATCTGCACGGCGAAGATGCGAGGATCCTCATCCCAAGCCTGGCCCAGTTTCATCACCAGCCGTTTTAACCGCTCCTGAAACATGGGGCTGTCGTAGTCGAAAGCGTGGAGGTCGGCGGGCCAGTGCTGTTTTCCGGGAGTGCCGTTCCAGTCGAGATACACGCGAGGCACGAGTTTGATGTTCAGATCCTCAAAGCGCTTTCCCTTCCACTCCGTGATCTTCTTAGTGTGGGCGATGATGCGGTCAACCGAATCCTCCGCGCCGAGCTCGATCTCGTTCCAACGAACGTATTGGCGTTTGATCAGGCCAAAGCCATTGGGTTTATAGTCCCGAAAACCTTTGAGCGGATTGTTGATTGCGCCCTGAAACGCGGGTGGGATGATGGTGACCCAGCCGTCTCGAACGGAGGTCGGTATGCCCTTTGGCGAAGGCGGTTCTGCGGCTTCCCCCGGCGAAGCGATCAGAAGTGCGAAGAACGCGATGGCGCTGATTGGTATGAATCGAGCGCGCATCCTAGGCAACCTAGCCCAGAAGCTGACGGTTTCGAACAACTCTTTGGCGAAGGCTATGAAAGGGAGGACGGGTTCGCGGTTGTTCATGAGCGGAGGATGAGTTGTGCGCCGAAATCTGGCAAATCCCTGATCTGTGCGGGGATTCCACCTGATGGAGACTAGCTCCTTACTTGGCCGTAATGGATTGCAATGCCTTCAACACGGCCAGATCGGGCGGATTGCCGCCTGGGTCGAAACCGATAGCTCGCTCTGCGGCCAGGAGCGACTGGCGACGTGACTCGATCCGTGCACGTTCGCCTGGGGCTGTCGCGACGACATAAATCGCGACGCGACTGGTTTGGTCGTTGATGCGAAGGGTGTCGTTGCCCACGGAGTAATCAACAGAGCTCAGCCCGTCTGCATCCACGCGGAACACCTCGGCTGGCTTCCGAAGGTGGGTGGAGAGGGGGAAGTGGAAAGTCGCGCTGCGCGGCGGCCCGAATTTGAAGACTTTATCATCGTTGTCGGGCGTATAGGCGAGATCGAGGGCAAAGAGAACTGCGCCCCGAGGTCCGGAAACGATATCCAGGTCCCAGTCTGGTTTTCCCTCGCGCAACACTCGATCATGATGGGTTCCGTCGCCTTCGAGATAATACTCTTCCAGCATGCGAATTTCCCGGCCCAGACGCGTAATGGGCTCGATCAGGTCTGGGAAGGTGACCAGCGAGCGGAGGCTGAGATTGAACCAATAAAGCGAAGTGATCCGGCTGGCGAGTGCGTGATAGGCCTGGAGTCGCAGTTCATCCGGCGTCGGTGAGCCACGCTTTCGACCCCCATAGCCGTTCCAGTCGTAATGAGCGCCTTGGGACCAATAGGCCACGGGCCGCGGTCGGTTCAGTTCGCGTAACGAACGGGACATTTCGCCGATGGTTTCGAGCGGCGCACCCCAGCGGATGCGCTGACCGTTCCATCGATCGTACTGACTCCAGGCATCGGGGGATGGTGCGGTTACGCGATAGGCATCGTAGTGCGGGTAGTCGGAAATGCCTGCATAGAAGCGCCAGATCCGTTCCTCGCTGTGAGTCACAGAGGTCGGGAGTCGGGTGGGTGCATACGGTGCAAAGGCCTTCCAGCAATCCTGGGGTGACACGGGTTTTCCCCCGCCATATTGAGGTTCGCCGAGGAACTCCACGGCATGAACTCTCGGTAGCATCTCGTCCGTGTCGTATTGATCGAAGGGCTGCATCCGGTTCATGTATTTAAGCGGATACTTTTCAAAGAGAGCGGTGTCCGAATAACCGGGCACGTGCTGGTGCATGCCCGCGTTGACGTGCATTCTGGCGAGTGTTTGGAGGTAGGGTTCCGCGTGTAAGGTGTTGCTAGTCCCCAACCCAGAAGCGACCCAGCCGCCGCTGATGTCGAAGACCTCGCGTTTGATACGTTGATGTGCCCAGGTGGTCGTGTGGTTTCCCTTTGGACCAACGAGACGCACCTCTACCGCAGCGTAGGTGAGTGGCAGGCGGCCGGTGGCGACTCTGGCTCCACCGCGCTCTCTCGTAGGGATGATTCCATCGGTAGGAAAACGATCGACCCGATTGCTGATCCAAGGTTGCGGGGTGAGTGCGCGCCAGGACGTGTTGCTCTCCGGCAACCAAAGTCGGCAGGCGTCGACGCGCAACGGTTCAGGAGAATGGTTGGCAAGGTGGACGATCATCGAGTCCGGGTGAAGGTTGGTTCCTGTGCCGAGAAACGTTACGGCGGAGAGCCAGACATCGGGATTGTCGATTCGCAACGGCAGTGTGTTGACCTCGCGACCCTCGGCGAGAGGAATCGACAGATCGGCTTGGGTGTTCGTTCCCCACGCTGAACGTTTGCCGTTCCAGCTCCAAACCGTCATCGCCCCGGGCGGGAGGCGGAGCGGTTCACCACCCCACGCGGAAGGTAGATCGTGCCAAGCCCATTCGTCGTTCTTCAGCAAATCTTCGGGTGTCGATCCTCGTATGCGAATCTCGTTGGAAGCAGGGATGGTGATGGCTCTCCTTGAGGTGTTGCGTAGGAAAATCTCTACCCGCGCACCGAGGCTGAAGTCGGGTGATTTGCGATAACGCATCTCGGTGGATTGGACATGAGGAACGACGTGCATACCTTCGAGGGAGAGGTCGGCCCCGAGAGCGGACCTCAGAAACGCAACCGGGAGGACGAGGAGGACTCCGGTCAGACCACCGAGCATCTGAGGGCGTGAAAACATGGATTGAATTTGCACGCCCAACATTGTTGGAGCAAGTCCTCGGTTCCCGGTGGATCCTCTCTGGTACCCCAGTGCGCGCTCCAAGGATCATTCCATCCAGAGCACGACCCGAAGAACGGCATAAACACTCGGTCGCCTGTGGTCTGATCGCTATCGGTTCCGGTCCTAAATGCTCGCGGCGTTGGACCTCATTCTTTAGAATCTACGCATGACTGGCATGATCCTATCGGCGGCGCTTTTGTTGACCTCCGTCTTTGCACTCTTGGCCGACGAGCCTAAGAACCACGACTTCGATGTGATCCGCGACGAGGCGAGTGTACCAGCCTACCAACTGCCACCGGTGCTGGTGTCATCGGAAGGCAAGCCCATCACGACGCCCGAAGAGTGGTTTAATGTGCGTCGGCCGCAGATCATGGCGCTGTTTGGTAACCTGGTCTACGGCGTGGTGCCGCAGCCGGAATCGCCTGTTCGCACGACTTTTCAGGTAGTTAAAAGGGACGGGAGCTACATGGGCGGCAAGGCGACACGCAAAGATGTGCGTATCCACTTTGAGAACTCGAAAGGCTCGGCCGAGATGCAGATTTTGGTGTTCACACCGAACGGGGGTGCTAAACGGGCACCGGCGTTCTTATTGCACAGCTTTGCGGGAACGAAGGACGACGGACACGATGCGCATCCCGACAAACCTGGGGTCACTCGCAACGGGCTGCCGCTCGGTGAGTTCTTCCAACGAGGCTTCGGCTTCGTGGTCGTGCCGCAGGGCGATTTGGTGCGGCACAATGAGGTCGAGTTTCTCAAGGGGGTCCATCCGTTGTTCTATCGCGCTGGCCAAAGCTTTCCGAAGGCCAACGAGTGGGGCGTCATCGCCACGGTCTCGTGGTCCGCCTCGCGAGCGATGGACTATCTGGAAACGGACACCGACGTGGACGCAAAGCGTATCGCGGCGATGGGGCACTCGAAAATGGGGAAGGCCACGCTCTGGACGGTGGCCCAGGATCAACGCTTTGCGTTGGCCATTTCCGCTCAGTCCGGGTGCGGGGGAGCGGCTCTTTGGAAACGAAACTTCGGAGAGAACATGGAGAAGATGGTGACGCGCTTTCCCTATTGGCTCTGTCGCAACGCCGCGAAGTTCGCCCGTGCCGAGGATGATTTACCGGTGGACCAGCACATGCTACTGGCCTGCATCGCCCCACGTCCCGTCTATGTGGCGAGCGGCACCGAGGATCTCTGGGCGGATCCCCGTGGTGAGTATCTAGCGGCCTATCATGCCAGTCCCGTCTATCGTCTACTGGGAAAACAAGGTCTGACCTCCGAATCCTCCCCACCCGTGGATCAAGCTCAGCCTGCGACGAGCCATGTCGGCTATCATAACCGCGCCGGTGGCCATTCGGTCGAAATGTTCGACTGGCGCAAATTCCTGGAGTTCGCGGAGAGTCATTTGAGGACAAAGTGACAGGGTTTCGATACTTGAGAATTCCTTCGTAGTGATATGCCTGGAAGGTAGGGGTAAGAGTTGAGGGCGCGGCGGTTACTCTGTTCATCCTCCCACGATGGAGGGAGGACATCTGGCCCTCGAGTTGGAACGAGAGGGATTCGTTATGAAGTTCGGACTGGACCGGTCCCTGCGGGGATTTTCTCCGTTCCCGCAACAAAGCCTTGTCAATGCAAGGATAACGAAGATAGTGGGATCGTTGAGACGCTCCTGGGTCATTCTCTCGTTGATTCTGGCAACCTTGTGGGTGCCGCTCTCTTCGCATGCATTCCTCCAAGGCCTGGGGTTTATCCATGATTGGCATGGTGTCCATGAGGACGCCCATGACCATGATGCCGAAGCCTCCCACGAGCATGATGGCAGCCATCACGATCTGGCCGATGGGATTTGTCGCAATGAAACGGGCAGCCCGAGCTTAGAACTGATTAGTTCGGCAGCAGCAACTCTTTTGCCGGTTGATGTGACGAACGGAGGCGTGGAGGCGGCCGTGAGACCGAACTACGACCGCGCCGGGCTTTCTCCGCCTGGTAATTCACCTCCGGAACTCTTTCAAAAATGGCGGTTCTCCCTTCGCGCGGCACTTCCCGTTCGCGCTCCTTCCTTGTTTTTCTGAGCGTCCCATCTGGACGTACACTGGTTTGATTCAACAGGCGGCCTCGCGTCGACCTGCCTATTCACCATTCCCCAACGCTGTTTGTTTTCGTTCCGGGCAGCGCCGCGGTTATGAGCGGAAAAGTGAGCGATAAAACGTTGGTGATTCGATCGGATTCAAATGAAAAACTCTAAGTTATCACGGTTTGTAGTCTACTGTTCGGGAGCTTTGACAATGGCGGCTCTCGTGGGAGGGTGTGGAGATCCAAAGTCGACGGAGCGAGCAGCCTCCGGCCACACCCACGATCATCATGCGCCACCGCATGGAGGAACGCCGGTTATGATCGCGGAGGACAAGTTCCATTTGGAGCTCGTGCTCGATGCCTCCGCGGCGAAGATGCAGGCGTTCGTGCTGGATGGGCATCTGGAGAGCTATGTTGCCCTGACGGAGACAAACTTCCTGCTGCTTGCCAAAGCGGATGGCAAGGATCAGCAACTTACATTCCACCGCGCCGCCGAACCTGTTTCTGGCAAGGTGCCCGAGAAATCGTCGCTATTCGAGGCCACAGCCGAGTGGTTGAAGGGGGCTAAGGAGTTTGAAGGCAACATTCCGACGATCACGTTGAACGGTTCGACGTTCACCAATATCTCGTTCTCCTTCCCGAAGGGGTCCAAGCACGTTCACTAAACCGCAGCTCTCATGCGAACACACACCATCTCCCTCGCGTTACTCTCGGCGGCGCTCCTAGGCAACATGGGTTGTCGTAAACCAGCCGACGACCACGGTCACGGGCACGACCATAGGGACGAGCCCAAGACGGCGCAGATTTCCGTTTGGACGGACCGTTACGAGGTGTTTGCCGAACATCGCGCTCCGGTGGCCAACAAGGCGACGACGTTCATCACGCACGTCACTGATTTGCACACGCTGGAGCCGCGTCGCGAAGGAATGGTCAAGTTTGTCCTGCGACAGGGCGAGACGGTGGCGGAGCATCCGCAGGCCGCTCCGGCGCGGGCGGGAATCTATCTGCCGGGCATCATCTTTCCGAAGGCAGGGGACTGGCAGGTGACGCTGCTCATTCCGACGGACGGCACGAATGCGCCGGTTGAACTGGGTACAATCAAGGTTTATGCGGACGAACATGCCGCCCAACACGCGGAGATCGCTGATGGACCAGAAGGCGTGAGCTTCCTCAAGGAGCAGCAATGGAAGATCCTCTCGAAAACCGAGTTGGTGGCCAAGCGTCGGCTGGTCGAGCGTGTCCGGGTGTCCGCGCGGGTGCGGGCCAAGCCGGGTTATAGCGCAACCATGACGTCCCCGGTCTCGGGCCAACTAGTCTCGGCTCCTGCACAACCACCGCTGCACCCCGGCCAAAAGGTCGAGGTGGGTCAGTTGCTTGTCTTGCTCAAACCCAATTTCTCCGAAGGGGGCGCGAAAGTGGCGGAAGCCCAGTCCGAGTTCGCCACGACCAAAGCCGGACTCGACCAGGCGGAATCCGCCTACAACCGCACCAGGAAACTCGCCGCCGAACAGGCGAAGTCAGCCCGTGAATTGCAGGAGATGGAGCTCGCCTACCAATCCGCCAAGGCGCGCTATTCTGCCGCTGCCGGGCTGCTCGCGACGTTCAAGCAGGCGGGCGAACCGTCGTCGCCAGATGCACCGCTCTTGATGGAACTGCGCGCACCCATCGCGGGGGTCCTCAACTCCGTGGCGGCCGGGCCGGGTGAAGTCGTCGCACCGAACCAACCGGTGTTCACCGTGCTGAACCCCGACACGGTTTGGATCGAGGCAAGCATTCCCGAGTCAGGCTTGGCCCGACTGAGCAAAGCCAAGGAGGCCTCCGTCGAGTTACCCGGCGAACCCGGACACTTCCACCCCATCACCGGTGACGGGCGCGGCCGGTTGCTGTCGCTGGGGCTGGAAGTGGACTCAAATACGCGTACCGTGCCGCTCCTTTACGAGACGGACAACCACGGGGGCCACCTCCGGGTCGGTCAGAATATCACGCTCCATGTCGAAACGGCGCGTGCGGACGAGTCGTTTGGAGTTCCCGAGAGCGCCCTCGTCGAGGAAGGAGACCAATTGGTCGCGTTCGTTCAAGTCAGCGGTGAGACGTTCGAGAAGCGTGAGATCAAAGTGGGCATCCGCGACACTGGATTCGTACAAGTGCTCGAGGGTATCAAAGCAGGTGAGCGCGTTGTCACCAAGGGCGCTTATGCCATTCGGCTTTCGTCCATTTCGGGTGTGATTCCCGCGCACGGCCACGCTCATTGAGGCACCCAAATGGACAAACTCATTCAATGGGCCCTGAGCAACCGTGTCCTGATCGTTGTCGCCGCGCTGCTCCTCACCGTCTACGGCATCCACACGGCCACGCGCATGCCAGTGGACGTGTTCCCCGATCTGACCGCGCCCACGGTAACGGTCATAACGGAAGCGCACGGCATGTCACCCACGGAAGTGGAGACCCAGATCACGTTTCCGATCGAGACGGCGGTCAACGGCGCATCGGGCGTGCGGCGGGTGCGATCGGCAACAGCGGTTGGCATTTCCGTGGTTTGGGTGGAATTCGATTGGGGCACGGACATTCGCCACGCACGACAGATTGTCAGCGAGAAAATGAGCGGCGTAGTCGCCGACCTGCCACCGGAGGGCGAGCGTCCGACGCTGGCACCGCAATCGTCCATCATGGGAGAGATCCTCTTTCTCTCACTTTCTTCCGAACAACATTCACCCGCTGAACTCCGCAGCTACGCGGAGGTATCGCTGCGCCGTCGGTTACTGGCGGTGCCGGGCGTCTCGCAAGTGACGCCGATAGGCGGCGGCGAAAGGCAATTCCAAGTGGTCCTAGATCCTGCCGCGTTGCAGGCGCACAACGTCACGTTGAACCAGGTCGTTCGCGCCCTCCGAGAGGGCAACGAGAACGTCTCTGCGGGGGTTATCAACGAACGCGGCGCAGAATGGTTGGTCACGGGGGTGGGTCGCGTCCACTCCCTCGAAGACATTGGCGCGACCGTCGTGGCCGCGCAGAATGGGGTTCCGACGCTGGTGCGCGACCTGGGCGAGGTGAAGGCTGGCGAGGCGCAGAAGCGAGGTGAAGGTTCGGCGATGGGCAAACCCGCCGTGATCCTCGGCATCCAGAAGCAGCCCGGTGCGAATACGCTAGAACTGACCAAGCGCCTTGACGCGGTGCTCGCGGATGTTAAGGCCAAGCTCCCCGCTGGCATGAAACTCCAGGCGGACATCTTTCGGCAGGCCGATTTCATTTCTGTGTCGGTGCGCAACGTTCAAACGGCCCTCCTTGAAGGTGTTGTGCTCGTCACCATCATTGTGCTGCTGTTCCTAGCGAACTTCCGTGCCACGCTCATCACGCTCACGGCAATACCGCTGTCGCTGGTGGCCGCGGTGCTTGCCCTGAAATGGTTCGGCGCGTCCATCAATACGATGACGCTCGGCGGCATGGCCATCGCCATTGGAGCGTTGGTGGACGACGCGGTGATTGACGTGGAAAACGTCTTCCGACGGTTGCGTGAGAATCATCGTCGACCCGAAGTGAAACGCCGAAGCACCCTTCAGGTCGTGTTTGAGGCGAGCGTGGAGATTCGGAGCTCCATCGTCTTCGCCACGCTTATCATCGCCCTGGTGTTCATTCCGATCTTCTTTCTAGGTGGCGTCGAAGGCCGCTTATTGCAACCCCTCGGAGTCGCCTACCTCGTAGCGCTTTCGGCTTCACTTGTGGTTGCTGTCACCGTGACACCGGTCCTCTGCTATTTTCTTTTGCCGAAGAGCAAGGGGGTAATGGCGGACCATGAACCCCGGTTCGTGCAATGGCTCAAGGCCCGCTACGCCCCGATCTTGCAGTCCGCCCTCGCTCACCCTTGGCGTTTCACCCTACCTGCTGTGGCAGTGCTCGCGCTCGCTCTGCTGGCGACCACGCGCATGGGGCGCGCGTTCCTGCCGGAGTTTAACGAGGGTTCGCTCACCATCAGTGCGGTGACACTTCCCGGCACCTCGCTCGGGGAATCCGATGGCTTGGGCCGGGTGGTGGAACAGACCTTGATGAGTTTTCCGGAAGTCGTGTCGGTCGCACGCCGCACGGGTCGGGCGGAATTGGACGAACATGCGCAGGGCGTCGAGGCCTCCGAGCTCGATGTGTCCATCGTGATGAAGGACCGGAACAAGAAGGAGTTTCTGGAGGCGTTGCGCACGGCTTTCTCCCAGGTACCTGGCATGAACATCACCATCGGCCAGCCGATCTCGCATCGGATCGACCACATGCTCTCCGGCACGCGGGCGAACATCGCGGTCAAGATCTTCGGCGCTGATCTCTACCAACTTCGTTCGCTTGCGGAGAAGGCGCGCCAGTCCATGCAAGGCGTCGCGGGTGTGGTGGACTTGTCCGTCGAGCAACAAACCGAAATTCCGGTCCTGAAGATCAAGTTCGAACGCGAGTCGATTGCCCGGCACGCCCTGACCATCCGTGACGTGGCGAACGCGGTCGAGGCCGCACTCCAGGGGGTAAAAGCCTCGCGGGTCCTCGAAGGTCAGACCTCTTATGATTTGGTGGTACGCCTGGAGAATGCCGAGAGTTGGCAGCTCGATACGCTCGGTGACATCCCTGTGGACACTCCCGGCGGGGTTCGAGTACCTCTACGGTCATTGGCGCGCATCCAGCGCGACACCGGACCGAACCAGATCCTGCGCGAACAGGTGGAGCGGAAGATTGTCGTTCAATGCAATGTCGCCGGACGTGACGTGACCGGCGTGGTGAAGGACATCCAGAAGCTCGTGAACCCGGTTCTCGCGTCTACTCCCGGCTACCGCGTGGAATACGCTGGGCAGTTCGAGAGCGCGGCGCAGGCTGGACGCACGCTCACGCTCGTGAGTTTTGGTGTGGTGATCGGCATCGGCTTCCTCCTGCAGTTGGCTTTTCGCTCCGCACGCGATGCGGCGCTTATCATGCTCAACCTGCCGCTGGCGCTCATCGGCGGCGCCGCAGGCGTCTTCGTGGGCGGAGGCGTGCTCAGCGTCGCGTCCCTCATCGGGTTCATCACTGTGTTCGGGATCGCGACGCGGAATGGGATCATGCTCGTGTCGCACATCCGGCATCTGCAGGAACACGAGGGTGTCGTCGATTTTCGCGAGGCGGTGCGACGAGGCGCCATGGAACGGCTCGTGCCAATCCTGATGACCGCGCTCGCCGCCGGATTGGCGCTCATCCCGCTCGCGCTGGGCGGCGAGAAGCCTGGGAACGAAATCCAAACCCCGATGGCCATCGTCATTCTGTTTGGCCTTTTGACGTCCATGGCGTTGAACATGGTCATTGTTCCCGCGCTTTACTTGAAATTAGGACGGCCCTCGAACCTTCAACCCAACCGCTGAGATGACTCACAACATCATCCAAATCCTGCTCACCAGCGCGGTGGTCGTGACCACTTCGTAAGGTCTCCGTCTATGAAAATTCTAGTTCTCATGAGCTTGTTCGGCGTCCTCGGTGGTGCACCGGGTGTTTGCGGTGCCACGACCCAGATCAACTTGCTCACCCTCGACCAAGCGCTGGAACTGGCCGAGCGTCGGCACCCCCAACTGGCGGAGAGCCGGGCACTCGTAGAAGCCGCCTCGGGTCGTGCGCAGCAGGCGGGCACGTTCCCGAACCCCGAGGCGATCCTCGGCGCACAACAGGTTCCGGTCCGGAGTTACCCTGCTCCCGACCGACAATATCTGGCGGGGTTCGGTCAGACCATCCCGTTAGGCAACCGGCTCGCGAAGGCACGTGAGGCGGAACTGCTGGAGCGCGAGGTTCGGCTCAAGGGGCTGGAAAATGTCCACCGACAATTGCGTAAACGGGTGCACGGCAGCTTCGCCACTGCACTGTATCAGGAGAGCGCATTCCAGGCCCAAAGCCGCATCACGGCTGGACTAGCCTCTGTGGTAGCCGTGACCAAGGCGCGTTTGGATGCCGGAGATGCCATCCCTCAGGACCTTGCGCGTTCGGAGATGGAACTGACGCGTGCCGAAGTCGAGTTGAGGCGCAGCGAGTCGATGCGGAAACAGAGCCTCATTGCGCTCGCCGCCGCCCTGGGAGACCGGGATCTGGAAGTGAACTCAGTGGAAGGCAGCCTGGATGTCGCCTTTGAGGTTCCAACTTTGGATTCACTCGTTTCCAACCTCTCCGAGCACCCTGAGCTCCAAGCGGCGGAGGCGGGAGTTCGCGCGAGCACGGCCCGAATCGACCTCGCGAAGGCCGAGCGAATTCCGGACGTTAAGGTGGAGGCCCTTTACCATCGTCTCGAAGCCACGGGGCAGACCACCTTCGACCTGGGGATCAGCATTCCGTTGCCCTTATTTAACCGTAATCAGGGACGAATCCGCGAAACACGTTCGGAAGCCCTCGCGGCCGAGGCTCGGGCGCGCAATACGGCCAACGAATTGAGCCTCAAACTGCGTGAATCTTATGTCGCCCTTACCAACGCCTTAGACAACCTCAAGACCTTCCGGACCCAGATCCTACCAAGGGCTGAAATCGTCTTAAAATCGGCAGAACTGCGCTATGCGTCGGGCGACAGTGCCCTGAACGACGTTCTCCCGGTCCGGCGGGACTGGGCTGCTGTTCATCTAAGCTATCTGGAAACCTTGCGTGAGGTCATGCAGTCGTGGGCCGAGGTTTCGGGTTTCTGGAGGCCGCAGTGACAGGTAGTTAAGGTGAAGTCTCACAAGACCTCGGACAGCTAACGCTGAATAAGACGATGGCTCGGTAACTAGCTAAACGCGGTTCTATCGCCCTTTTTGACTTACTGCCTGACGGCCCGGCCCGTCGAATGTGTCGGCATCGACCAGCTCGGCAACGGCTTGGCCAGGACTGGGTTGGCCGTGATGAGATTGTGACTGGCGAAAGTGAGTGTTTTGCGGTTCTGTAGGCGTCATCTGTGAAATGAGTTCCATCCCTCCTCCGACCGCCCAGGAAGATGCGCCCCTTAAGCCTCCTGGCTTCAAGGAAGCGTTCCTGTTTTGGTTGAGGCTCGGGTTCATCAGTTTCGGAGGACCGACCGGGCAGATCGCCCTTATGCACACCGAGTTGGTGGAAAAGAGGCGCTGGATCAGCGAGTCGCGCTTTCTGCACGCCTTGAACTACTGCATGTTGCTTCCCGGTCCGGAGGCACAACAACTGGCCACCTACGTCGGCTGGTTGCTGCACCGGACATGGGGCGGCATTGTGGCAGGCACGCTTTTCGTCCTGCCCTCGGCACTGATCCTTTGGGGATTGAGCGTCGTCTACGCGATGTTCGGTGAGGTCAAATGGATCGCGGCCGTGTTCAACGGACTGAAGCCCGCCGTACTCGCGATTGTCGTGGGAGCGGTTTTCCGCATCGGGGGTCGCGTCTTGAGAAACGAGGTCATGTGGGCAATGGCCGGGGTGGCGTTCGTTCTGATCTTCGGGTTCCACGTTCCTTTCCCGGTCATCATTCTGAGCGCTGGGATGTTCGGTTTCGTGGGAGGGAGACTCTATCCAACGAAGTTCGTGGTGATCACGGGCCACGGCTCCAACAAAGGAATTACGAGCGTCATCGGCGACGAGGACGCGGTTCCCAACCACGCCAAACGTTCATGGACCCGGGCACTTAAGGTGAGCACGGTATGTCTCACGCTCTGGTGGAGTCCCGTACTGTTGATGGGGCTTTGGCTGGGTTTCGACCATCTCCTTGTCAAACAGGGGCTCTTCTTCAGCAAGGCGGCGATGGTTACGTTTGGCGGTGCCTATGCGGTTCTTCCCTATGTTTCGCAGCAGGCCGTCGAGAACTATGGCTGGGTCACCAACGGTCAGATGCTGGACGGTTTGGGGCTCGCGGAGACAACCCCGGGACCCTTGATCATGGTTCTGCAATTCGTTGGCTTTCTCGGAGGATGGAGGAACCCGCAACCCTTCTCGCCGATGGAGACGGCTACGCTTGGGGCGTTCATGACGACATGGACGACATTTCTGCCGTGCTTCCTGTGGATCTTCCTGGGGGCACCGCACATTGAACAACTGCGGGGGAACAGGCGGTTGAGTGCCGCACTTTCGACCATCACCGCCGCTGTGGTTGGCGTCATACTCAACCTCGCCATCTGGTTCGGCCTCCATGTGCTGTTCCCGTCTGGAGGGCCGGTGAACGGGTTCGGTGTGGTTGTCTGCTGCGTCGCACTCGTCGGAATGGTCCGCTGGAAATGGGGCATCCTGCCGGTGGTGTTCGGAGCGGGTGGTCTGGGTCTTATTTGGAACTTCTTAAACGCCACATAGCGGCGGGCCTTTCGAAACTGGATGCGCAGGATTCCTTAGGTGGAGTTGGAGCGCCACCTTACCCCCAACGGGCGTCGGCATCGTCCTAGCACAGGATTATGAAGACCTTGGGGTTGCATTTCCTCGACGCCATTCCGTAGGCGAGAGGCCTTCCCAGTCTTGAAACGCACGGTAGAACGAGTTGGAATCCTCGTAGCCCAGCAAGTAGGCGACCTCATTGAATTCGACCCCGGAATGCTTGAGATAGTGGTGCGCCAGATCCCTTCGCACGTTCTCCAGCAGTTCTTGAAAGGTGACATTCGATTCGGAGAGGCGGCGCTGCAGCGTACGGGTGCTTAGGCCAAGTTCTTTGGCAACATCTTGCAGAGTCGGCCGCTTCCCTGCGAGAGAGCACCTCAATGTTCGCTCCACCAGTTTTGCCGGATCGATGCGCGCGTTCCTGGAGTTCAGCTCCGCGTCCAGATGCGCTCCGATCATCGTCAACAGCTCTTCGTTGTGGGTCACAAACGGTCGATCGAGATCGCTGCTTCGAAAGACCAGTGCGTTGCGCTTGGTCTTGAAACGCACACCACAGCCGAAGTGGTTTCCGAGAAGCTCCCGGTGTTTTGCAGGCCGGGTCAGGTCTAGGCGCAGCGGGATGATTGTGCCGTCGGATCCTCGTCGTGCCACGTTCAGAATCCAGGAGAGGCCAACATCGATCATGATCTCAGGCTCGGTTTCCTTCGCCTCGAGGAAGCAGAACTCCACTGAGGTGTCCGACTCCTTTCTGAGAACACGTAATTCCTCTGGACACGTCAATTGCTTGTAACGGGCGAGTCGCTGAAGAGCGTCGCCGAAGGATCGGCTGCAAACCCCAGCGATTGCGACAGGGTGACTGCGCTCGAATCGTAGTTCCGTGCCCAGCCGCAGGCCAAAACTCGGGTCAGGACACATCTCGGCAACACTCCGCCAGAGCGAGAAGAGCTCCGCCGTCGTGACGTAAATCCTGTCCTGCTCGAAGAGTGTGGGGGGCAACCCGGCACGGTGAAGCAACGCCGCAATGAGTATTTTCTCCTGCGCGAACCGAAGAGCCCAACCTTTAGTGATTCGAAATCGATCTGGCATTGGTTGATTGCGCTGCCTGCTCAAAACGGACTTCGCGATGGTCACTTCCCTTTCACGTCGTAACAGAACAACGTATCCTGGTCGCGGATGTAGAGTTTGCCGTTGGCGACTACCGGGTGAGCCCAAGCAGGCTTATCCGTGCGCTCGGGTTGGCTAAACCGCCCACGTTCCAAGTATTCCTTCCGGCTGGGTTCGATGAGGATCACCGGGCCTTCCTCAGTTCGATAGTAGATCCGGCTGTCGGCGAACGCGACAGAGCCCTTGGTCACGCGCCGCTTGTCGGAATCACGTTCGTTCCAAAGAACCTCGCCGGTCTTAAAGTCGAGGCATGCTAGGTAACCACCTCCATTGCCGCCGTTGGCACCGAACAGTGCCCCGTCGTGAAGGATCACTCCGCCGTGATGGTTCTCCATGTTTTTCGAGAACCACGCTTCCTCCGCGACGATCTCGCCGTTTGCGTTCTTGGCCAGCCGGGCCAAACCACCGCCCGCGCCATAGGCCGATGCGGCAAAGACGTGGCCGTCGTGATAGATCGGTGTGGAGATGTTGAGTTTCATGCCGTTGGCGGGCTTGTCGTAGCGCCAGAGCAACTTGCCATCGGCGGCGGAAACCCCGGCAACCGTCGTCGCCAGGAACTGCACGTATTGGCGCTGGCCCCCGAAATCAACGGCGATGGCCGAAGAGTAAGCGACCCCGGTCTCCTGTGGCCCGAAGTGCTTCATGCCGACTTCGTCCTCCGTCAGTTTGGCGTCGCGGTTTGCATCGATCTTCCGAAGCGCCACGGTGGCGTTCTTGATCTCGGTTGCATCCAGAGCGCCGTCCCCGTTGGCATCCATGGCGGAGTGGGCCTTCATCATGCGGATCGCGCCGCCTCGGCGGCGCCCTTGTCCGCTGGCAGCCTGACTCGCGGGGGCCACTTCGTCCTCGGTAAGGCTGCCATCCTTGTTCTTATCCAAGGTCGTAAGAACAGTCGGCGCGGCGGCGAGTTCTTCGGCTGAAATGGCCTTGCTGTGATCCTGGTCGAGAGTTGAGAGAACCAGATCTGTTTCAATGACGTTCGGCCGGTTCTCTTGCCTAGCCGGAGCCGTCTGGCCGGCTTTCTCGGGCACGAAGTTCTTCCAGATGACTTCGCCGGTGAGCTTGTTCAACGCGACCATCGTCGTCTCCGTTCCGCCCGGGGTGGCGATCACCTTGTTGCCGTCCACCAAGGGAGACTCGCGATAGCTCCACATCGGCATCCTTCCACCGTAATTCGCCATCAGGCTCCGCTGCCAAAGCATCTTGCCGTCGTCCGCCTTGAGGCAAACCAAGTTGCCTGCGAGTCCTATGACATAGATCCGGTCGCCGTCCGCAGTGGGTGTTGCGCTGGGACCTTCCTTGGATTGATGCCAGCTCGTCGTGTAGGCGGGACCGATACGCACAGCCCAGAGTTCTTTCCCATCCTTATCCGAGAGAGCCCAAACGATTTCGTCTTCGCCGCGATGGCTCATTCCGTAGATGCGACCCGCCGCGATTGAGGGGGTGCTGTCGCCACCTCCAAGCCCCTTGGACTTCCAAACAAGCTGAGGGCCGTCCTTGGGCCATTCCTTGAGTAGACCGGATTCCCTGGAGTGAGCCGTACGGTCAGGTCCTTGCCACTGCGGCCAATCGAACGTCGCGGACCACCCGTCCGGAGCGAAGGCCGCGAACGCGAAAACCAGTGAGAGAGTTCGGAATAGCGCTGCCTGCACTGGGTAGTTGATTGGTTTCATCGCTGCATCCTATAGCACCTGAGAGACCGGTCACTAGCCGAACACGCCAGTCTACTCGCAAAAGACGCCACGTATGAGATGGTCTTCGTCCAGTCGAAATGCAGGACCGGTTTTCTATACTGGCGCAGGACCGGCGCGTAAGGTTCGCAGGACAACGGTCCAGAATCGCAGGGGTTGTCCCACTTCAGACGGCGGATTAGCGGAGCAAACCGGCGAACTCCTTCAGCCCGCTCCAGAGGAGGTAGGCGGCCATGGCGCACATGATGAGAATTGGCGCGCTGAATAGACCTTCACCCTTCTGGATGAAGGCATGGAATGCGATGATGTTGATCACGACGGGGCCGAGGGCTAGGAGGCCAAGGTTGCGTGTTCGTGGGATCGCGACGAGGATGCCACCGATCACTTCGACGATTTTTACAAAACTGAGGTAACCGCTGGGGGCCATCGCGGCCATGAAGTGAGCGGCTGCGCTTCCCTCGGGTGGAGCGGGAGGGGTTGGCCCGAGCTTGAGCAGGACGACCAAACCTGAGGCGACGAACAGGAAACCCAGAAGGGCACCGATGATATTCGGCAGATGTTTCATAGAATTGGGTGTGGACGGTCGGGAATAGGCTGAGGGTGCGATGCTTATTGAGTCAAGCTCCATGGGCTGTCGAGGAACGCGAGCTCGTCTGAACTCAAGAGGAACGTTGAAAACCGGAGTTCGCAACCCTAGACTCCTTCCATCACCATGGACCACATATCCACACATCCAGAATGTTCCTATGATAAAGTCCTGCGACTGCGCGTTATCGTCCCTCGCAGCAATGCCCAAGGTGGGGAGTGACGGTGGCAGAAGCCGGAGGAGAAGGAACCGTCTGAGCATTGGATGAAACCAGCCGGCACAATCTCAGCGAACCGGGTAGACGGGGTCTCACCCGAGGGGTTCGGCCGACGCCCGTTGATCGGGCTCGCGCTGGTTTGGGTTCTCATGGTCCTGGTTGGCGGGGGCACATCTTTTTCTGGGTCGAAGTTGCCTGGAGCTGCGGAGGGGACCAATCACTGGGCTTATCAAAAAGTGCGGAAATTGCCGCCGCCGAAGCCTCGGGATGTCGATTGGGTTCGGTCTCCCATCGACGCCTTCATCCTGCACGGTCTGGAGCAACGCGGATTGGGTCCCGCAGCGGATTCGGACCGGCAGACACTCTGTCGCAGGATCTATTTCGACCTGACGGGCCTTCCTCCCACACCGGAGCAGTTGGCGGAGTTCGCCGGGGACAACCGTGTGGATGCGTTGGATCGGTTGGTCGATCGTTTGCTGGCTTCGCCGCGATTCGGTGAGCATTGGGGGAGGCACTGGCTGGATGTTTCGCGCTATGCTGAGTCCGTGACGCTGCGAGGGCTGATCTTCAAGGAGGCTTGGCGGTATCGAAATTACGTCATCGAGATGTTCAATGAAGACCAGCCGTTTGACCAGTTCGTTCGAGACCAAATTGCAGGGGATTTGATCCATCGAACCAGCCTCAAAGCGCGTCAACGCGGATTAGTAGCGACGACGTTCCTGATGCTGGGGAATACGAACCTGGAGGAGCAGGATAAAAAGCAGCTCGAAATGGACTTTGTGGATGAGCAATTGGATGTCATTGGTAAGGCGTTTTTGGGGCAGACCCTGGGATGTGCCCGGTGTCATGATCACAAGTTCGATCCGATTCCGACCCGCGACTATTACGCGATGGCGGGGATTTTGAAGGGTGTGGATGCATTTCGACACGACAACGTTTCCCTTTGGGCGGAGTTCCCGCTGCCTCTCGAACCCGAATTGGAGGCCCGACTGCGCTCCCACGAGGCGGAGGTGGCGCGGGTTGAAGGGGAGATCAAACGGCTGAAGCAACGGCACGACCAGGGCAATGCCTCGGTTGCGGCCGCATCCACGCCGGTGGGTGGAGTATTGGTCGACAGCGCCCAGGCGAGGCGCGTGGGAGACTGGATGCTTTCGCAGTCACAAAAGCCGTTTTTCGGTGACGGCTATCTGCATGATCGTGATGCGGGTAAGGGCGAGAAGACCCTGACCTTTCAGCCGGAACTTCCGGCGCCCGGTCGATATGAAGTTCGGCTGGCCTACACAGCGGGGGCGAACCGGGCTGACCGCGTGCCGATAACGGTCTTTCATGCGGACGGGGAGACAGTGGCCTACGTGAATCAGCAACAGCCACCTGGGGTCGATGGACGATTTGTGGCGCTTGGTATCTATCGCTTCGAGGCGAGTGGATTTTCGCACGTGTTGGTTTCCAACGAGGGAACCCGAGGGCACGTGATTGCGGACGCCGTGCAGTTTGTATCGGTCGACGCGACATCGCCACCCACAAAGCTTGCTCAACCGCGTGGCGTAGCGTCGGCTTCGGGAACGGTCGTTCCCGATCGCGACGCGTCGGAGATTAAAGCCCTTGAGACTAAACTGAGTCAGCTCAAGGCGTCGGGTTTACGCCGACCCATGGTGATGGCGGCACGGGATAGTACTAACATTCAGGACATCGCGATCCATCGCCGTGGATCGGTGCACAGCCTTGGTGCAGTCGTGCCGCGAGGTGTGCTGTCGGTTCTGCCCTCTTCGCCTGCATTGCAGCCGGGTGCATCCGAGAGCGGCCGGCGCGAACTGGCGGACTGGCTCACGTCGCCAGAGAATCCTTTGACTTCGCGTGTGCTGGCGAATCGAGTCTGGCACTGGTTGATGGGCGAGGGGTTGGTGCGAAGCGTGGATCAATTCGGAACAACCGGGGACTCGCCGTCCCACCCGGAGCTACTCGACTGGCTGGCGTTGCGTTTGTCGGGACGCGACGAACCACTTGAGGCAAGCGCCGGAGGTTGGTCGTTGAAGCGGTTGGTCCGAGACATTGTTACGTCGCGGACCTATCGGATGTCGAGTCGAGTGGGGATGGATGCGGCGATGATAGACCCTGAAAACAGGCTGTGGTCCCGCGCGAACCGGCGGCGTTTGACGGCGGAGCAGCTGCGGGACTCCCTGTTGGTCGTGAGCGGGGCGTTGCGTCTGGGACTCAAGGACGGGCCGGGGTTTCCTATTGAACGAACTGCGGACTACGACCATGTCTCGAAGGAGCCGGTTCGCAGTATCTTTCTGCCGGCTTTCCGCAACGCACCGAATGAGATGCTCACGGTGTTTGATGCGCCAAACCCGTCCATGGTGGTGGGTCGGCGGGAGCGAAGCACCGTGGTGCCTCAGGCCCTGTTCTGGTTGAACAACGAGTTCGTTCGAGAGCAGTCCACTTTGGCAGCGAAGCGATGGATGGAGCAAGGGAATCTCGATACTCAGGCTCGGAGCGACCGGATCCGAAAGGCATTTGAATCCACGGTGGGACGGGGACCAACCAACGGAGAGTTGCGTTGGGCCGAGTCGCATTTTCAACGCAAAGGGGAGAGTCTCGAAACCTGGACCGATTGTTTTCATGCCCTGTTTGGATCGATAGGATTTCGTTATGTCGAGTGAGATTCATTCCGGATTTGCAACGGCAGGTCGCGTCGGACGACGCCACGCGCTCAAGAGGATGGCCTGTGGGTTTGGCTGGCTGGCGTTTGCAGGCCTTGGCGGTGGGCTGATGGCAGGCGCGGGCGAGGGGAACAGATTGGTTCCGCATCACCGGGCGCGTGCGAAGCGAGTGATCTTCCTTTTTATGCAAGGGGGCCCAAGCCATGTGGACACATTTGACCCCAAGCCGCTGCTTGAGAAATATGACGGCACGCGAATGCCGTTTGCGGATGCGCGCACCATTGCAAAGACCGGCGAGAGATCCTCGGACCAACGGGTGATGAAATCGCCGTGGAGATTCTCTCGATTTGGCCGATGCGGCCATTGGGCGAGCGAACTGTTTCCCGAGACCGCGAAACATGTGGATGACCTGTGTTTTATCCATTCGATGCAGACCGAGGGAGTGGCTCACGGTCCAGCGACGCTTTTTCTGCACTGCGGGTCCACCAACTTTGTTCGTCCTAGCATGGGGGCTTGGGTCAGTTATGGGATGGGTTCTGAAAACCGGAATCTTCCTGCATTCGTCACGATCGCACCCTCCTTGGGAAACGGCGGGACGAGGAACTTTGGATCTGCGTTTCTGCCGGCGAAGCATCAGGGTACGGCCATCGGATCGGCAGGCCAGCCGGCGCGGGAGTTAAGGATCCGCAACCTGGCGTCGGAGCCCGGCCTCTCGGCTGAGGGGCGCGAGCGGTTTGAACTGATCCAACAGCTGAATGCCGCCCAGGCTGGGCAGGGGCCCCTCGATTCCGAAATCGAGGCGGCGATCGAATCCTACGAACTGGCATGGCGGATGCAGATGCACGCGCCAAACGTTCTGGATGTCGCGAGGGAAACGGAGGAGACGAAGGCGCTTTACGGCGTCGGTGAGAAGGAGACGGATGAGTTTGGGAGACAGTGCCTGATGGCTCGTCAGTTGTCTGAAGCGGGGGTTCGGTTTGTGCAGGTGACGTACGGGGACAACACGGCGAATCCGCGGTGGGATCAGCACGCAAATCTGCCCAAACACGCCGATCATGCTCGGGCGGTGGACCGTCCGGTTGCCGGGTTGCTGGCCGACTTGAAGCGACGGGGATTGCTCGAGGATACCCTGGTCTGGTGGGGGGCAGAGTTTGGTAGGACACCCTACGCGGAACGCAACGGAACCGGCCGCGATCATAACCCGGGAGGATTCACCATGTGGTTGGCGGGCGGGGGAGTGAAGCCCGGGTTTTCGTTGGGTGAAACCGATGAGTTTGGCCACCTAGCCGTGAGGGACACGGTCCATATGCATGATCTCCATGCAACGATTCTTCACCTTCTGGGGCTAAACCACGAGCGTTTGACACACCGATTTGACGGCCGGGACTTTCGATTGACCGACATCCATGGGCGCGTGGTGTCGGAGATCTTTGCGTGACCTCCCGGGGTGTGCTCGCGGCAGATTCTACGCACCGTTCCGCCCATGGCTCCCGACCCTGGATGGGGCCAGCACACTGGGAACTTATGTTCGTGCACATGGATTGATTATGTGCGAAGGGATAAGTCACATTTGATGCCTCTATGAACCAGCCCAAACACGTATTTTCTAAAGCCCTGCGCACGCTTGGGCTCTTCGCGTTGGTCCTGTCCGCAAACTTCGGGGGTGATCTTGTTGCGGCAGGCCCTCAGGACTTCACACTGCCCTCGGCAACGGGCGGTGCTCCGTTCAAGCTTTCGGAGGCGAAGGGGCAGTATGTGGCGCTTCATTTCCTGCTCAAGACGGAGTGTCCGGTCTGTTTGAGGCACACGGCGGAGTATCAGCGCAAGGCGTCCTCGATGCCGAATGTCCAGCAGGTGTTTATCAAGCCCGACACCGAGGCCGAGATTAAAGCGTGGACCGCAAACTTGGATGCGGAGGCGATCCGAGCGCTACCCCTTTACCGCGACGCCGACGCGACGCTTGCGAAGTCGTTTGGGATTCCTGGCGGCTACCAATTTCACGGCCAAGTGGTCCATTACCCAGCGTTGGTTCTGTTAGGTCGGGACGGACGCGAAGTGTTTCGTTATGTGGGCAAAAACAACGGAGATCGATTTTCCTTCGAGAAACTGCGCGCGAAAGTTGAGGAGCAGAAATAGCTTCGAGGCGACTCGGCTCCGCCGCCGATGCGCGCCTAACTTGGCATTGCTCCGAGCCAAGTTGAGGGGACTCTCAGGCCATGGAGCTTCTGATTTCGGACCGCCTCGAAATCGGCAGCCCCAGAATCTTTAGGATGCCCCGTAGATCCCCTTCGACGACATGCTTCGCAGCGTCCCGAACTAGGGCGGATTTGGGTTCGAAGGCTACTGACATTCCAGCGGCCTCAAGCAGGCATACGTCATTCTCGCTATCGCCGACCGCCAGGACCTTATCGGCGGTGATCCCGACCTCTTCCAGAAGGTGCCTGAGCACGTTCAGTTTACAGATCCGATGCTTTTTGCAGCCCTTTTTGTGTTTCATTGCGGGAGCGATGGTGAGGCGCCCGGTGGCTTTCTCGCGGTGGAACCTCATCACGTGGCTGATGGTGAAATCCGCAAAGACTCGGCGGCGAACCGTTTCTGCCGCGAGTCGATAACTGTCCGTCACCAGGCCGACGAGATAGCCGGCCTTTCGCAGAGCGACGACCGTTTCAACGGCACCTGGCATGAGAGGAATGTTGCGTGCTACGCGTTCAATCGTGGATTTCGGCGTGCCTTTGAAGAGGGCTGCGATGCGCCTCGTGCGGCGGTTTGCATCGAGGGTTGGGTTATCAAGCAGGGGAATGAGCTTGTCGCTCTTCCCGGTTTGTTCCGCGAGCTCGAGAACGAATCGGCCGTTGAGCAAGGTGCCGTCCATATCGATGAGCGCGAGCCGTTCCGCGCCCTTGAGGAGGTTCAGCGCATGACGGAAATCCGCGCGATGCAAACGATCCCGCTCCTTAGCGGATCGCACATAACTCAGGCGCAGTCGGCCCCACTGCGCAGCGCGTTCGAGGATGGTACGAGCGACTTGCACCGCCATCTCTCCTAAGGCTTCTAGCGACTGACTCTCGTGCTTGATTTGGCCTACATCCACCTCGACCAACCGAGCGCGCGCGGCCGCTGCATCAATGAGTAGGCCAACATCCACGCCGTAGTCGTTTTCGAAACGCAGCCTCTGCAGTAAGGTCCGCCGGACTGCGATAATGCCTCCCAAGGGTTGGGCAAAATGGGCCAATTCGGGAAAGTAGGTTCGCAGCAGGGGTTTCGCGGTCAGAACCGTGACCCGCCCACCACTGCGTGCGAATCTGGCCTTTACGAAATCGGCTTGGTCGTCGATCAAAGGCTGAGTCATGAGCTGGATCAGGTCGCGCCGGAGTCCTCTCAGATCGCCGTCGAGATACAGGACTAGGTCGAACTTGGCGGCTTGGAGTCCATCTTCCAACGAAACCCCTTTGCCGAGCATGGAGCTCGTCACCACCTTCGCGCCAGCGGCCTCGGCCAACTCATCGGTGCCATCAATCGACCCGTCATCAATCACGAGCACCTCGCCGACGTGAGGGTCTCTCAAAGCGAATTTCACAACTTTTGCGACCGTTCTGGACTCGTTGAGCACGGGAATGACAACGGTTACCACCGCCTGTTTGGAGGCGCGACGTCGACGGCGAACAGCTGGCTTTGGTGAATGTGAGGAAGCCTCGGGAGGTTTTGAGTTCATGATATGTAGCGGAGCTTGGATCAGGTAAACCTAGCGGAGCAGCCAGAAGAATAGGACGGCTACTAGTGTGGGAGCCAGGGCACCTAGGAAGAGGCCGATGGGGCTGATGCCTTCGTCTTGGAATACTTTTGAACCTTGCAATATGCCGAGCCCGGCCGGGTTGGGGGCATTGGCGATGACGGTTAGCCCTCCCCCGGTCACGGCACCCGCGACGAGCGCGTACTTGAGGGAATCGGGGAGGCCATCGACCAAGGAGCCGAGGTAGGTGAGCGCAGCGTTGTCGGTGAAGGCCGTCAATCCCGTGGCACCGAAGTAGAGCGCACCGCCTCCGAGGCTTTGGATGACGGGTTTGAGCCAGTAGGCTTGGAGCGAACCAAGGGTGACGAGGCCCGCGAGGAAGAAACCGACGAGCAGTCCTTCCCGCAACTTGAGTGGCTCTTGATACTCGTCCGTCGCGGTGACCACACCGAGGAAGAGAACGAAGATCCCGAAGAAAACGTCGGGGTGATGGGCGAAGGCGACCACCAAGCCGAGAAAGAACACGTGGAGTCCTGTGAGCCAGGCGGGGATCGATGCACTGAGATCACGCTCGACGCGGACCCCGGAAAGCTCCTTTCGGAACAGGAGAGCGACGAGGGCGGTGGAAACCGCGCAGCTCGCGGCTGCGCGCCAGCCGAAGTGGGTGAGCATGAACATCGTGTCCCACTTCCATTTGGAAGCGACCATGAGCACGGGGGGTGCGGCGAAGTGAGTGAGCGTGCCGCCGATCGAGACGTTGACGAACAGAAGTCCCAGGGTGGCATAGGCGAAACGAGTGGAGATGCCCTGATCGAAGTATCGACGCTTGAGCACAAGGGCCAGTAGCGTCATGGCGGCAGGCTCGGTGATGAGCGAACCCAGCAGGGGACCGAGCACGAGAGCTGCGAGGTAGAACGAAAGGCTTTCGGTGAATGGCAAGACCCGCGCGGCGAGAACGATGAACTGTTCCGCTAGCTTAACCACCGGCCGAGTAGCCGCGACGACCATGACCACCAAGACGAATTTGGGCTCAGTAAAGTTGAGCCCTTCGATGTAGGCGACCGCCTCCTGCATCGAGCCCCGAAGCCCTGCGATCCCCAGGAAAAGCACGGCCGCCCAAAGGCCGAACACAACTTCGGTTTCAGCGAGGAAATGAAGCAGATTCTCGGCGACGGAACCGCTAGGGAATCGGTGCGCCCAGTGGGCGAAGCGCTTAACGCAGAAGGTATGGAGCACTGCGATGCCAAACAGCACGGTCGCCAGCAGCTCAACAGAGGTTGCGGTCATGGTAAACATCCGAACGGCGTTCCGGTACAGGCGACGCCCAAGTTCGAATGGCGGCCCGACCATTCGTGTTGACCTCTGCCGCTCGCTGCGGACAGACCCTTGCACCCAGAAACGGCGATGACCTCGAATTCCACTTCGACCGACGACAACGCGACCTCTGGGCTGTATCGCGCTGCAGCACACAGCTGCAACAGCTCGAAGATAGATGAAAGAATTTGCTGAGACCAGTACGAAGTCTGTTTTTCGTGGAAAGCCAAACCCGGGACAGGAAGGGGCGTCGAGGGTACCGTTCCAATGGGTTTGAACAAAAATCGAAATCGAACTTGCCACCGAATAGGTGGCCGTTGTAAAAGCAAATCGTTCGCAATTAAGATGTCACTCCACGCCTCCAGTTATGACACAGACCGACCCTCAGGGTGCGGGGGCGTGTTCTCACATCGAACCTTCGTGGGGACGGTTTCTCTGCTGTGTTTGATCCTCGTGAGCTGGATGAACTGGCTTGCGGTGGATCACGCGGCTCACGCGCGTTTTCATCATGCGCTCGAGCTGAGCATCCACGACGAAGCGGAAACCAGCGGCTGCGGTCACAAGGATGGACGCACAGCGGGCTCTCAGTCACATGACAGCGAGACCGAAGACACCTGCGTGATCACGCTTCTGGCTTCCGGCCAGTGGCAACCAATCGTTTTACCGGACACTTGGCAAACGTTAGTGACCAAGGAAACGACCGTCCAAAGAACGGCTTTCCTGCCTCCGTTTGGCTCCGGGTGTGAGCTTCTGCCCTTCTCCTGCGGACCTCCGGTTTGAGCCTATCGGAACCCTTTCAAAGGGTTCCTTGGACCTCCCCGGTTTCGACTCGAAGTCATTCGAGTTACTCCATCCACGGAGTCCCAACATGTCGCAAAGGGGTTTGACGGCCCTTCTCACGAGGATCCTCCCTCGCCTGTCCCTGACCTCCAATCCAGAACTCCCGATTTGATCAGGAGGAAGTAGTTCCATCGAGACCTATGAAGAAGAGAAACGCGCCCACTGCAGATCCAAGGTTACCCGTGACGGTATTGTCGGGGTTCCTCGGTGCCGGAAAGACCACACTCCTGAACCATGTCCTCGCCAACCGCGAGGGGATGAAAGTCGCCGTGATCGTCAATGACATGAGCGAGGTGAACATCGATGGCGCTCTGGTCCGGGAGGGAAACGCACTGAGTCGTACGGAAGAGAAGTTGGTTGAAATGCAGAATGGATGCATCTGCTGCACGCTGAGGGAAGATCTCCTCAAGGAGGTTCGGCGGTTGGCAAAACGGAAGCGCTTTGACTACCTGCTCATTGAGTCGACGGGAATCTCCGAACCCATGCCGGTCGCGGAGACGTTTACTTTCGCCGATGGAAAGGGACGGAACCTGGGTGATATGGCGAGGCTGGACACGATGGTGACGGTTGTCGATGCCTCGAGTTTTCTCACCGAGTATGGAGAGGGGGCCACGCTACAAAAGCGGCAGGTTGCGTTAAACGAACAGGACGAGCGCACGGTCAGCGATCTGTTGGTCGATCAGGTGGAATTTGCCGATGTGGTCGTGTTGAACAAGGCGGATTTGGTGAGTGCGGGGGATCTCCGTCGACTGCGTGGGATTGTGAAGTCACTGAATCCTGGGGCGAAGCTGGTGGAGTCGAAGCATGGCCGGATTCCGTTGAAGGAGATCTTGAACACGGGGCGTTTTGATTTTGCGAGAGCGCAGCAAGCGCCGGGCTGGCTTCAGGTGCTTCGAGGAGAGGAACAACCCGAGACGGAGGAATATGGAATCCGGAGCTTTGTTTACCGGGCGAGGCGGCCATTCCATCCCGAGCGTTTTCTGGCCTTTCTAAACGACAACCAAAGCGGCGTTTGGAAGGGGGTTTTGCGCAGCAAGGGACACTTCTGGTTAGCAACCCGCATGGAATACGCCGGGCTATGGCAACAGGCCGGGGGAAGCGGTGTCCACACGTGCTGTGGATTCTGGTGGGCAGCGGTGGAGAAGCCGATGTGGCCTGCGGACCGCCGGAGCCGGACGATCATTCGCAGTCATTGGGAGAAGCCCTACGGGGATCGTCGGCAGGAACTGGTCTTCATCGGTAAGGGGATGAATCGCAGTCACGTTCGCCGGGCATTAGACCGGGCATTGTTGACGCGCAAGGAGATGGCACTGGGAGAGTTGGGGTGGCGCGATCTGAACGATCCGTTTCCGGTCTGGGAGGCAACATCAGTACACACTCATTGACCTAAGGCTACGACCCTCCATTGACCGTTATAGTCGCTCGCATGTTTTGCTCTATGAAAGCACTCGGACTCATCGCCCTCGTCGTTGCCCAACTGACGGTAGTGCCCTGGGCTCTGGGGCAGGGGCATCTCGACATGCTCGTCTATCAACGTGCCGGCGCATTGAGGCTGGGCGGGTTTGATTTTGGAACCGCGGGGGTTCTGGAGAGCAATCAGGTGTTTGTTGCTTCTTTTGTATCTTCTACGGGTAACCCGGGAGCCGTCAGTGTGGACAGCCCGGGATGGAATGCGGTTCGGGTGAACTATCAACTCATGCCTGCGGGAGCTAGCGCATTGCCGGTGGAGTCTGAGCTTGGGTTCAACATCGCTGTCCCGGTCCTTACGGGCCGGAATCTTTCCTATTGGTCTGGAGGTGGGGAGGTGGGGTTTGGTGCACCGCCGGCTGGGGAAGTGTTACGATACTCGAAGCCGGATTTCTTGGCGGGAACGGCCTTGGCCGACGGTACGGCACAGTCCGTGAAGGGGTTTACCTTTGCCTCCACCGGTCCGGGGGGCTATGTGCACCGACATCTGTCATTCGCCCTGTTCGGCAACGCCTCATTGAACCCGGGCTCCAGTGATTCTCCCACTCCGGGGGTGTATCTGGTCGCCCTTGAGGCAACCGTTACCGGATTCGTTCGCCCATCCAATCCCGCCTTCGTGCTGCTGGGACACGGCGTTCCCGCCGAGTCGGTTTCAAAGGCTTTCAGCTGGGTTGAATCCCGGGTCGGGACAGGATCCGACATGAGCGATGGTAGTGGCGCAGGAGTGGTTGAACCGGTGCATTCCGACATCGTTCTGACACCCGCGAACGGGGTGCTCCGGGTTGGGCAGACGGTGCATGCGGCGGATTTCAGGGAGAGCGATGTTCGCGGCGATGGGAAAGTGTGGGCGACGGACAACCCGGGATTTGCGGGTAACAGCTTCCGATTTCAGGACGAGCTCGGGTTCGACATCACAGGGCCGTTGATGCGGTGGGACGGTGTCGGATGGTCTTCGACAAACGTTTCTGCCGAGGTGGTGGATTATGTCGAGCCGAGTCCGTTTGGCGAGCCATTAAACAAAGTGACGGTCACTCCTTTGACGCAGTTTGCCAAAGGTTACTCGATTGCGAAGGCAAACACGCGAGGCACTGTTCACACGCACTACACCTTCATCCTGAGGACCACGAACGGGTTGGCCCCGGCGGTTGGAGCTTACAGTTTCCCGTTGACCGTCCGGTCGCCGCAGTATGCTTCGGCCCCTGCGGTTCGGCTTGTCTTCAACAACGGGATGAGTGGGGCGGCATTTGCTAGCGCTGCCGCTCGGATTCGTGCGGCACACGAAATGCACCTCACGATTTCACGCGGTGGGGGAGGTTTGGTGACGCTTTCCCTGTTCACAATCGAGGGGCGGACGAACCAGCTGTGGGTTGGGGCCACGCCCTCAGGCCCGTGGGCGGAGCTGGGCCTGCCATTTCTGGAACCCAGAGGGAGGCATGAGATCAACCTCGGGACAGTTGAGCTCAATCGTTTCTACAAGGCCACGCGTAGCGTGCCTTAACCATGAGCTGACCTCCCGGTTCTCGATACCTAACACAGCCTGCGGAACTGAAGTCATGCACTCGTATCTCATCGAAATCAATTGTCCGCGAGGCGATGATGGGGACCTGCTACTTGCTCGCGGGCGGCAGTTTCCGCGCCGCTCGTTGAAAGGCATGCAGGGCCTGTGGCTCTCCCTCTTGGTCACCTGCCTGAGTGTGGTGGCGGGGAAGGCTCAGCATGCAGGGGACATTCTTATCGGACGCAACGAGGGGATGCAGCTGGTTGGGATCCATGTCCCCGGCGGGATTGTTCACCTGCCTCCTGTGTCATCCGGTGCGTTTCGTGGGTGGGTGAGCAGTGTTCTGGGTTTTGATGGCATCCTTGTTGCAGATTCGACCAACAATCTTTATCCGGTCAAATCAGGTGCGAACATTTTCATGGAGGTGGTGACGATCGATGCCGGGTTGTCGGTCCGTTCCTTCACGGCTCCGGCCGCGGTTTTTGCTGATGGGCCGGGCGAGCGGTTGCGCATCGGAAGCACGGGCAACCTTCACAATCACCCCATCGTATTCCTCGACAGCGCGGTGGTCGGGACGAGTTTCGAGGGGCAGAGCAGGGTGAGTTTCCGTTTGGTGGATGATGGGTCCTCCTCCCACAGCCCATCGCCGGTTTACACGCTCGCGTTCGCTCCCGTTGTGACCCGACTAGCAATGGTTCAAGACAACGGCCGTGTCGCGCTCTCATTTATGGCCCGCGAAGGCCTTGCTTACGAAGTGCAGTCGGCGGCGGGTGTCGCCCGCCCATGGCTAAAGGAAGGCGAGGTGATCGTCGGACGAGGCATTCTCGAAACCCTCACCCTACCTTCCGACTCTGTTACCCGCCTCTTCCGGGTGCGGGCCATTCCCGACAACTGACAACCACTTTTCCGACCACTGCTCAGCAAAACGTTCAGTTCAGCACTCAAGACACATTATGATAACCCATCCTAAAAAACCGAATGGCTGCGGCGAACTGTGCCCGGTTCTGCCCAGGTCCTGGGCATCGACGTTGGCACTTACGCGTTCGTTCGTCCTGCTCGCGCTCTCGTTGGTCGCAGCCGGGCGGTTGTGCGCGACCGAGTACACCTATGTGAAGGTCGGCAACCCTGCGCAGTCCGGCAGTTCCATCTTAGCCATGGACAATAGCGGGCGTGTTGCCACCACGAGCCTGATCCGGTCCTTCCTCTTCTCGGACAACACCCATTCTTCCTTTGTGGAGATCACGAACGTGAACGTGGCCACTTCCACGCCCGGACTGGTCGCGCAGGGTTTGAACGATCAAGGAGTGATCGTGGGACGCTACCGGACCAATGGTCTTCCGGCGAACCAGACGCGGGGATTCATCCGCCGCGCCGATGGGACCTTTCAACCGTTCGATTATCCTGGCGTGGCCAGCACCTCGATTTCCGAGATCAACAACCTCGGCCACATGGTCGGTGAAACCCGTAGCGATCTCACCGCCTTTGGTCTGATCCGCGGGTTTGTCCACACCAACGGCGTTTCAGCAGAAATCCACTTCCCCGGGGCCGTGCTCACCCGTGCCTACGGCATCAATGACGGTGGTGACATTGTGGGGCAATACCAGCTGGAGGACGCAATCAGCCGGCCGTTCCTGCTCCGCAAGGGGGTTTATTCGCAGATCGTCCCGGTAAGCCCTCCGGGCGGCCTGGCCTCCGGAATCGCTTTTTCGATCAGCGACAACGGGAGAGTGCTTGGGACCTACCGCGATCTGGCCAACGTCTCCAAAACCTGGATGATGCGTCCAGACGGTACCTTTGAATATCCGACCCTGCCGGGAACGGGGCGGGTCGTCAACAACACCGGCCAGATCGCGGGCTCATTCGTCGATTCTGCAAACGCGAACGCGACGACCCCGTTTGTGGCGAGTCCCGCAGCACCCGCAACTCCACTTCACATCGACTATCAGTTCGTACGGATTGCGGTGACCAACTCTGCGGGTGACAGCGCCAACAAGATCAATAATCGCGGTGAGATCACGGGCACTGTGGATGGGGTGGACGGGGTCAGCCGTGGGTATGTGTATGCCGACGGTAAGTTGCGCGAGGTCGCGGGCTGGCCGGGTTCGGTGTTCACCGAGTGGGAGGGCATCAATGCGATGGGAGAGCTGGCTGGCTATTATGCTGATCCGGCGGATCCGACGGGAGGGACCTACAAGTCCTTTTTGCGCAAGGCAGACGGAACCTTCAGTTCCATTGGATGGTCTGGGGACACGAACTTTAACTTCACGGTCGGAATCAACCGTTGGGGACAGGTGGCGGGCGGATCTGCTCTCACGGGGTGGGTGAGGAACCCGGATGACAGCTACGTGGTGTTCAATACCCCTGGCTATCAGACCACAGGGGCATGGGGAATCAACGATGCGGGAACTGCTGTGGGTGTGGCTTTCAATGGGTTTTTTGATGTGGCGAACGGACTCATTTACTACACGAAGTCGGATACGTTTGAGATTTGGAACTACCCCGGGGCGGTACGAACCACCCTCTACGACATCAACAACCAGGGGGATATCGTCGGCGGGTTCAAGCAGACCGTAGCGGGAGCCGAGATTCCATTTGTGCGCTGGGCTGATGGTTCCACGCAGGTGATCACTTTCGAGGAGGAATCCAATATCCGAATCTATGGGATCAATGATGCCAGGACCCTGGTTGGGCGATACGTGGATGCGAAAAAGGTGAATCATTCCTTCATGGCTGCGCCAGTGGTTCCCGTGCGGCGCTACACCGTTTCACGCATTGACATGCCTGGCGCCGATCATACCACGCCGAATGCCATCAATGGGGACGGGCTTGTGGTCGGGGAATGGTATAACGCGGATTACAGCGTGAACAAGGGATTCGTCCGAACACCGGACGGGAGGTATTCTGTGATTGAGCCCGCGAACGGCTATGGAGGGATCACGATTTCGGGCGTGAATAGCCGCGGAGACATGGCCGGTTTCATGGAGAGTGATGGGTATGTCCGGCGTGGGACCAACTATACGATCATTCAGCCACCCGGGGCGGGGGCGACTTATGCCCGGGCCATCAATGATGCAGGTGTGGTGGTAGGGGATGCGACCGGCAACTCTGGGAACTTCAACTGGCGGTTCGATGGAACGAATACTACAATTCTGAGCTTCCCCGGGGCGGTTGATTCCGGATTCACCGGCATCAACAATCAAGGCGATATTCTGGGCTATACCGTTCGGCTGTTGGTCGGCAGTGGTGTGACTAACCGGGTGAACAGCAGTTGGGTTCTTCGCGGCACCAACTTCACCGAGATCACCTACCCTAACTCGACCTTGAGTGCACTTCTGTCCATTTCCGAGGACGGTACGATTCTCGGGCTTTTTCGCCAGGCCTCCACGGGAACCCGGACCCGATACTTTCTCCATCGGGAGGGAGCCTTCACCGAGCTCGAATTTAACGGGGAGGATGGATGGAATCGATACGCTGCGACGGATCTGAATCGGTTTGGACAGGTCGTGGGCAACTTCCGGACTGCGGATGGTGCCTACCACGGCTTTCTCGCCCAGGAGAGGGTGGAGTTGCCGGAGGTCAGTCTGAAAGTGTCGCGTAAGGACTCCACAAACCTCGGAATCAGTACGTCGACGCGCGACGGAGTCAGCTATCAGTTGCAGTCCTCTCGGACCGTTAACGGCCCGTGGACGGATCTTGGGCAAGCGTTTATCGGAACAGGCCACAGCAAGGAGATCACGGTTACAGCAGGGGACCAGATGATGTTCTTCCGCATGATCTCGGGAGGAGGCCAATGACGGTTGGTCGACTCATGAACCGTGTTGTGACTACGGATTAACCACGCCGGGGCCGGGCTGGACTCGACCTCCTTGGAGGTCGAACAGCCCGGTCCGCTCCAGGTGGAAAATCGCATTATGTTAACAGGATCCGATGATTTGAATTGGCAGGATCGCGCGTGTGCGGTGTTGGGGTTGCTGGCTGGGCTGCATTGTGTTCTGGCGAGCCTGGTGAGTTCTAGCCCAAGATGGCTATCTGGGGAGCGCGCGCATCTTCTGTTCGCCGTGTTGAGTTTGGCCCCAAGCATGGTTGCGGTCGTCCGAGGATGGTTCATTCATCACAGCTCCAGAGTTTGGGCCTATGCGATTCCAGCCTGGGCCGCGATCTGCGTCGCCCGGTCTGGTGCCCAAATACAGATGGATGAAGTCAGTGAGACGGTCCTGACAATCTTTGCCTCGTTGCTTTTAGTCGTGACGCACCAACTTAACCGAAGCCTTGCTTACTGGCACGATCGCTACTGAGCCTATGCCCGAACCCTCGACTCTCGATTACACATGCTGACTGCTAGCCGACACCCATGGACCGTGATGGCGAACGAACACGTGCGCTCGCTGGAATGGTCCCCGGACAAGACTCATGCGATCGCAGGTCTTGGGGACGGTCGAGTGATGCAGGTGAACACGTTGACCGGGGTGGTGACTCGAGAGTGGGTGGCCCACAAGGGTGGGGTATTCCACGCCGCCTGGTCGTCGGGGAAGGAACAACTAGCCAGCGCCGGTGAGGATGGTTGGGTGCGATGGTGGAGGGGGGACGATCTGGAACTGGTGCGTGAGATCAGGCCGAATGGGGCCTGGGTCGAGCACTTGGCTTGGTCTCCTGATGGCCAACGTCTGGCGGTAGCCTCGGGAAAGGAACTGAGGATTTGGAACGCGCTGGGGGATGAGATCTTTGCCTACGCAGGTCATGCCAGCACGGTCACTGGGCTTCAGTGGCGGGGTGATGGCCGGGGCATCGGCAGCGTCAGTTATGGAGCGGTCCAACTCTTCCGTCTCGGCGAGATGTCTCCTTACGAGGTGTTGAAGTGGAAGTCGTCTCTTTTGAGCATGGCTTGGAGTCCCAATGGACGCCATGCCTGCGCTAGCACTCAGGAGAATGAAATCATTTATTGGAAGCTCCCCTTCAACGAGCTCCAACCTCTGAACATGAACGGGTATCCAGCGAAGGTTCGAAGTCTCGCATGGGATTCCAGCAGTCGGTTCCTGGCCAGCGACGGCGGAGAAATTGTGACGGTTTGGGATGTCTCTGGCAAGGGGCCCGCCGGAACACGGCCACTGCAACTCGAGGGGCATTCGGGCCGGGTTTCTCAAGTGATCTTCCGACCCCAAGGCGATGTGCTGGTCTCGGGATGTGTGAAGGGTGAGGTGTGGTTATGGAGCCCGACTCGCGGGGAACGTGGCACGAAGGCAATGGATCTGGGTTCGGCTATCACCGCGTTGCGATTCGATTCGAGTGGCACCCGTTTATTGGCCGCGTCGGCTGAGGGTTGTATCCGGCTTCTTTCTTGATGAAACCCATTGGCCATTCGAGGTTCCGAGATCCCCCGAGGCAGTTGGCAGCCCATAATCGCTTGCTGGGCTTGGGTTTGGTCCTGGCGCTTGGGGTGCTGGTTTTCGCAGCCGTCTCGAACCCTCTTCATTGTTGGTTACACGCCGATGCTCAAGAATCGGATCACCATTGCGCGGTTGAACTCATCGCGGGTGGCCTTGTGGATGTCGCGTCCGTTGCGACGATTCCGACCATGCCCATCCCGTGTCGAGTTGCTAGCATCTCCCTCCTTCTGACGGTGCCCGACGCTCGGGCATGGCGTCAGCCTCCTGCAAGAGGACCGCCGACGAGGCTCGACCTCCTCAATCCAACACCCGGTTGAAGGTGCGTCGCGGCGGCGCACCGCCATTGTGGCGTCGAGCTCAACAGGTGTGTTGCAAGCTGATCTCGCCTTCGAACGCCTGCTTCAAGAGTTGAAGCCGGGACTCCTTCCAGCTCGTCCTGCCGTCATGCAGTCACCCATCAAAACCAATTTTGGAGGTGCGACCTCGGGTCGACACTTCCAACCGAAAGAACCATGAACACTCAAATGAGCAGCCTAATGAACCGGCTGACGATCCTGACCCTCCTTGGCGCTGGAAGCCCCTCACAAGCTCAAAACGTTGCCCAAGAATCCGAACCCCTGACCCTCGATCCGGTTCGTGTGACCGGCGTCGCACCTCGTGGCACACTTCGTTTGAACGAAATCCAGCCCACCGCTTCAAAGCTTCCGCTCTCCTCCGCAGAACTCCCGGTGAGCATTCACTCCATCAATGCCGGGATGATCCGTGAGCGCGGATTCTCCAGTGCCGTCGACGCGGTGGGCTCAATTCCCGGAGTCGTAGGTGGGGCTCGATATGGCGGTTTACCTGACTTGTCGGTGCGGGGCTTTACGACGGATGATCTGGCCGTCTTTACCGACGGGATCAATTTGCCCATCGGCCAAAACCTCGTCCAGGCCAACGCTGATGCCTTTCACTACGACCGCATCGATGTATTGAAGGGCCCATCCTCTCTCCTGTATGGCCAAGGGGCGATTGGCGGTGCGGTCAACTATGTGTCTAAGGCCCCCTCGGAACGGCTCATGGCGGAAACCTTTGCCACATATGGTTCCTGGGACAAGGTCTACTACGGAGGCGGAGTAGGAGGGCCGATCGGCTTGCCGGGTGTCTTTGGACGTTTTGACGTGAGCCGTCTGACCGGAGGTCGATTTCCGGATCGAACGGATCGAGAGTGGAATACCTTCAGCGGTTCTGTGCGGTGGGATACGACGCCCAAGTGGAGCAACTTGGTTCAGCTGAAATACAGTGATATCGAGGAACAGGATCCTTGGCAGGGAGCGGCTGCGATCGACGGAGACATCATCCCAGAGTTGCGTCGACGCAACTTCAACGATGACAACTCGTGGATCCGCACGCACGAATCGAAGATCCAGTTGACCTCCACGGTGGAAGCCACCGAGAACCTGAGGATACGCAACACGGCGTGGGGATTAACTCACAAACTCGACTACAGCACGATCGAGGCGTCGTACCCGGATCCGCTCTCCCCGGATTCCATTCGAATCGTGCGCGATCGGCTACCCATATTCCGCGACCACGCCTATTGGGGAGATCGACTTGAGACGACATGGGATGGGGATGTGTTTGATCGTCGCACGGTCACCAGCGTGGGTGGTGAGTATGGGGTCTTTACGCGAAGAAACAGCTTTGGCTATTACGATGCTGCGTCGGATCCGGCGGTGTACAGCCCGATTGATCCGGCGACGTTTACACCCACGCTGGGTCCTGAGGGCAACGGGCGGGATACCGGGGCGGACGCTTACATTCACAACTATGCGGTGTTTGGTGAAAGCATGTTTGAGCCCTGGGAACGCACGAAGTTTTTGGGTGGGTTGAGGCAGGACTTCTATGCTATCGACCGCCAGGAACCGAGGTTTACCGATTCGAACAATGAATCCTTCACCTACCGTGGGGGTGTGGTGTTTGACATCACGAAGAATGTGCACCTCTACGGATCCTATTCTGCAGCGACTAGGCCGGCGGTTGCACTCTCAGCGGCGATCACCCCAGCGGAGGTGGGGACACTCGCTGCTGAGGATGAAAACAACGACGCCCGCCAGATCGAGTTTGGAGTCAAGAATACGCTCTGGAAGGGACGGGTTGAGACCACCTTGGCTGCGTTCGATATCGAGAAGAGCAACATTCTGGGTCGGGCGGGAAACGGCGCCCAACGGATCTGGTATCTAATCGGCGAGCAGCGGTCCCGGGGCGTCGAAGCCATCGTTGAAGTCCGACCTGGGGAAGGTTGGCACGCGGCCTTCGATGTAACGGCCCTCGAGGCGGAGTTTGGGGACTTCCGAAATCGTAACCTTTCGGGGGCGGTGACTTCGGATTTTTCTGGTCACCGACCTCCGAACGTTCCCGAAGTCAGCTTGGGATCGCGTTTGCTGAAGACCTTCGAGCTGGGCTCCGGGATCTCTCTCTCCTTGGGAGGCGATCTGAGATACGTGGGGAATCGGGCCGACAACAATGCGAACACGATTTACCAAGATGCCTACATGACGGCGAACCTGCATGCGACTGTGGCGTGGAAGAACTGGACGCTCACGGGGCGGGTGCGAAACGTGAACGATGAGGAATACGCCGTATGGTCGGCCCTCGGAGCACCGGAGGCACTGAGGGATCGGCAGTTGCTATTGGCGGATCCTCGGAGCTTTGAGATCACGGCACGATACACGTTCTGATTCCTGAACGGATGGGCTTGATCTTCGGAGCCGCAGGACGGCTCCGAAGATCGTAGGCCCCGCTGGTGAGTAAGAGAGGATGATCTTGCGATGAAACGGATTTGGATACTGACCCATCGTTGGCTGGGAGTGATTCTGTGCCTCTGGTTTGCGTTGCTCTTTCTGAGTGGGGGTGTGCTCATGTACGTGCCATTTCCCACTCTGAAGGCATCCGAACGGTTGCGTGGAATGCAGACGATTCAGCTTCAAGACTGTCGAGTGAATGTCGACCAAGCATGGGGCGTTTTGGGGAAGTCTGGGAAACCAATCCGGGTGAGGCTGGCTATGAGGGAAGGACGCCCGGCTTGGTTCTTCCTGAGCGGAAGCCCGTCGGCCTGGAGTGTTGTGTTCGCTGATGATGGCGCGGTGTCACGGCAAATGTCAGGGCCGGAGGCGATTCTGGAGGCATCACGGTTTGCTCTTGAAAGCGGTTGGAAGCAAGCCGGATGGAGAGGCGCGGCCCATGACGGTTTGATCGAAAAAGACCAGTGGACGGTGTACTCGGGGAATAACGCATTTCGTCCGTTCCACCGCATTCGGTTAGAGGATGACCAAGCTAGGGTGCTTTATATCTCTGCGGTTACCGGTGAGGTGATACGAGACACTACTCGGATGGAACGCGGATGGAATTGGGCAGGGGCTGTTCTGCACTGGTTGTACTGGACGCCCTTGAGGCAGAACGCTGCGACGTGGCGGACCGTGGTCATCTCCGCTTCGTTGCTCGGCTGCGTCGCGGTGGCTACTGGTTTTGTTGTCGGCCTGTTTCGCGTTCGACGCAGCACTCACCTCGAAAGGTTCATCGAAATCCATCAAGGTAAAGGCTCCATGCGACTTCATCTTTGGATGGGAGCTGGGTTTGGGTGGGTGACGGGAACGTGGATCCTGAGTGGGTTCCTGTCTATGAACGCGTGGAACCTGTTTCACGAGGGGACGATATCGCAAGCGGAACGCGAGCTCTATCAAGCGGGTCCGTTGCGCCTAGGGCCATGGCGTCCGGTTGCCGGTTCAGTGACAACGAAGGATTACGAACTGGTTCAGGTGAATGGTCGATCCCTCTGGATTAGCTTGGGGGTCGGCGTCGGGGGGATGCCACGCACGGAAGTTTTCGATCTGGAGACGGGTGGCGATCTCGCTTCTCGTGGAGCCAAGGTGCGGTTCGAGCAGCGAGAGATTCTGGAGGGCGCTGCACGGCTCATGCGCGGGTTGAACCCCGAGCGCATCTCGCTGTTGAAGGCCGGAGATGCATACCATTACCAACGACACGAGACGGCAACCCTCTTCCGGCCAGAGGTTATCCGTTTGGAGTATACCGACTCACACCGGACCACAATCTACGTGGATTCCGTCACGGGCGGGCTGATCCGACGCCACACACGGGTGAGCCGACTCTATCGATGGCTGTATCACGGACTTCATAGCTTTGACTTCGCACCGCTATGGCCACGCCGTCCGCTATGGGACACGGTGATGTTGAGCCTCCTGAGCGGCGGCCTAGGTCTGAGCCTGACCGGGGTGGTGTTGGGGGTGAAACGGATTCGAAAGTCATTTTGATGACATTGGATCGATCCACGACGAAGTAGATAGAGTCAGAAATGGCCGAGTGCGGGGTGACCGACCTATCTCTCGGGCGTTGGGATTCCGGGCATGACCGGGTGGTAGAGCTGCGATGAGGTTTTCAGGGTGTGGCGAATGAGGGCTGCGGAGCCAAAGAACAGAAGAAGCAAAGCGTAGGGAAGGATGGCAGACTGGGAGAGATGGGATAGTCCGAAGCGTCCTAATCCCATCATCATATAAAACGGAACCATCATGACCATGATCCGCGCCATGGGATTTCGGACATTCATGCCGATGGCGACCACCGATTGAGTCAAGACCCCGAAGAAGAATAGCAAGCTTCCGACCGTGGAGATCGAATGCGCGGTGAACGCGGACAGCACAAGCGTTGCCAGTGTGCTCAGTAGGGTCGGAATCCAAACCTGCGCCAGGCCAATGAACATGAGTCTATCCGTGGAAATGGGGAGCATGCGCCACTGCCGAAGCGAAGTGATCCAGCCCATCGTGATTCCGAAGCCGCCGAACGAGAGCACGCCCATAATACCGATCGGTTCCCAGGGGCGCTGTAAGAAGCTGAAGATCACGGGAATCATCAACATCATCATCGTGATCATAAGACCCTGCCGAAGGGTCGAGACCAATGACACGACCATGCCGGTCTGCGATGCCCCAAAGTCGGAACAAAGCCATCCCGTCCCGCTCGTAGATGGTTTGGAGGGGGCTGGGGGGCTTGTCTTGACCGGGGAGGGGCGGTGGACGGGTGAGCTCGGCAGATTCCATCCAGGGAACAGGGTTTTCGCCCTCGAAAATCCCCAAACCGAGACGAGGAGCAGGGCGCCTACGGTCCACCAAGAGAAGGTCGTGATCTCATCCAAGCGCATTGCGATCTTCATCGCGAAGATCATATAGCCACCCCACCAAAAACCCCACAGCCCGCCAGCGACCACGCCGCGAACCGTGGTCGGAACGGTTTCGTTGGGGGCACCCAACCAGGGGAGAAAGGTCATGATGCAAAAGCTCGATCCCAACCACAACACCACGAACAGCGCGTTGATCAGAATCACTTCCCAGGGTACGTCGGCCCGGTTTCCGAAACCGACTGCGATAACCGAGCCGAGAAGCTCCCCCGCGAGGGTCAAGAGGGTGGGGGTCACAATTGAAATACCCCACATCGCGCGCGCCGTCTTGCTGAGATCGACGGGTAAAGTCGCCAAGATGCGTAGGTAGCCTCGACGATGTTCCATGGCCAGAAGCAAGGGGCCGGCAAATAACGCCCAGATCAGCCCCATACGCATGGTCTTGGGGTCACCCGACACCGCCGTCGCGGTCACCGCGAGGCCACCCAGGAGAATCAAGCCCCACCAACGTCGCAAGTAATCCGTCAGAATCCGGTTCATAGGCGAGAAAGATTGGGGTTAACGACGGGTGGGATTGGACTGCGGTTGCTCGGCGAGCGCGATAAACACCTCTTCCAATGTGACGGGGTTGCTGGCTAATTCGATTCCCCCGAGCGACTGAATCCGGCGCCATCCCGGCGCGGTGTGATCTACCAGTGCCCGGCATCGCTTGGAGTCTCGCTGTTGAAAGAACACACCTTCCAGGTCGGCCGATTGACCTGTGGCATCCCAGTCGAAGTCGACCATTCGAAACCGGCCGACCACATCGTCCATCGGTCCCTCGACCAATAACTTGCCTCCGCGAATCATTCCCACGTGATCGGCAAAACGTTCGAGATCGGTCAGACCGTGAGAGGAAAGAAACACCGTGCGCTCGCCCTCGCGAACTGCCGCCAGCAGTTCAGCGAAGATCTGGCGTTTGGATACGGCGTCCAGGCCCACCGTGGGTTCATCTAGAATCAGGAGCTCGGGTCGATGAGCGAGCGCGGTGACCAAGGAAAGTTTGATTTTTTGCCCAAAGGACAGGGTGGCGATCTTTGCGGTGGATTCTAGGCCGAAAGCGGCGAGCAGTCGGTTGCAGTAGGCATCGTCCCAAGTGGGATAGAATCCTTTGATAAAGCGTAAAGCCCGATCGATTCGTCCCCAGGTGGCGAAGTTCAGCTCGGGGCTGACATATCCGATGTGACGCTTGGCCTCGGCGTCGGAGGTGTCGAGGTTGAACCCGCAGACCTCCCGGTGTCCCGAGGTGGGTTGGCCCATGCTGAGCAGGAGATCGATCGTGGTGGTCTTGCCTGCACCGTTGGGGCCGATAAAGGCGTAGATCGAGCCCGTGGGCACGGTGAGGTCGAGCGGGCCCAGTTGAAAGCTGGGAAAGACCTTGGTGAGTCCTCTGACTTGGATCGCAGCGGAGGGAGTTTTCATGGACGCGGGTGGGGGATGGTTTTGGGGGGCGCCGGAGGATCGGCGATGATGGTTTTGAGCAGGCTGAGAATCTCGGGGTCGGAGAGGCCGGCTTCGAGTCCTTGCTTTCGGGCTTCGGCGAGCAAGTCACGAGCGCGCGCGATTTTGACCGATCGACTTCGGTCGGAGCCCTGTTCGGCCACGAAGGTTCCGAGTCCTTGTTTGCGACAAACAATCCCGTCGCGTTCGAGCTCTTCGTAGGCCCGTTTGACGGTGATCACGCTGACGAGCAGCTGTTCGGCGAGCAGCCGGAAGGAGGGAAGGACGGTGCCGGGGAGGAGTCGACCTTCGCTGATCTCGCGTTTGAACCCTTCGACAATCTGCTCATAAAGCGCGCCGGGCGCAGCGGCAGAGATCGGCGGGATGATCAACGGTTCAGTCATAGATTGGTGATACGTGTGTGCATAGTAACTATACACAGTAGGTTGTCCAGCGGAATTTTTCAGGCTGTGGTGAATGGGTGGCTGGAGCATTTTCTTGTTCGGAAGCGGGCGAGGCCGCTAGGCTGTGGGATTCATGGCGATTCTTGCGTTTGAGACTTCGTGTGACGAGACCAGCGTGGCCGTAGTGCGCGACGGGGTGGTGCTGTCCAATATCGTCTCCTCCCAAATCCAGGTGCATGCCGAATACGGCGGCGTAGTGCCCGAGCTGGCTTCGCGCATGCACCTGCGAAACCTGCACACCGTGGCAGCGCGTGCTCTAAGCGAGGCCGGTGTCGCGGCAGCAGACCTCTACGCGGTCGCGGCAACCCAGGGGCCAGGATTGCCCAACGCATTGATGGCTGGGATGGGGGCAGGGCAGGGCGTGGCGCTGGCACTCGGCGTGCCCTTTGTGCCGATTCACCATCACGAAGCGCACCTCTATTCTCCCTGGATTTGCGGCCAGCCGCTGCGCTTAGACATGCAGGCGTTCGTCCCTCACGTTTCTTTGATCGTCAGCGGGGGACACACCATGCTGGTCCACGTTCACGGGATCCTCGAGCATGAGGTGCTCGGGATGACGGTGGATGACGCCGCTGGCGAGTGTTTTGATAAGGTCGCTAAGCTCATGGGGTTGCCGTATCCCGGTGGGGTGTATCTAGACCGACTCGCACGGGGCGGCCGCGGAGATGCGATCGATTTCCCACGGCCGATGCTCTCGAGTGGGGATTTTGACTTTAGCTTCAGCGGATTAAAAACGGCCGTGCGCTATCACCTGCGGGATCACCCCGAAGTATTGAGCACGGAACCGCTTCTCAGAGACCTTTGCGCCTCGGTGCAGTCGGCCATCGTGGAGGTTTTGAGTCGAAAGAGCTTGGAAGCCTGTCGTGCGAAGCGGGTCGGAGCATTGACGGTTTCGGGCGGGGTGGCCGCCAACAGCGGGCTGCGGGAGGCGTTGAGCCGGGGTTGTGCTCGACGCGGTTTGGCCTTGCGGCTTGCCGACCGGGGGTTATGTGGTGACAACGCAGCGATGGTCGGGGTGTTGGCCGAACTCCGGTTAAATAGGGCGCGGATCCCTGATTTCGAGGCCTGGGCACTCGACCATGAGCCCAGGCCACGGTGGGGTTTGGCGGAGGTATCAAACGCGCGTGGCGAGCGGTCTGGAGCTCAAGGTTAGGCCTGTCGAGATTGTCGGAGTTTATCGACCCCGACAGCGAGGATGATGACGATGCCGATAATGATCTCCTGCATGTAGGTGGGCCACCCCATTTGATTCGAGCCATTGCGCAAGACGGCCATGATCAAAGCGCCGATCATCGAACCGAGGATACTCCCGGTGCCCCCGTTGAGGCTCGCTCCGCCGATCACTACGGCGGCGATGATATCGAGCTCGAGGCCGATGGCGACGGTAGGGTCGCCTTGGGTGAGACGGGAGAACTGCATCAGGCCACTGACGCCAAAGAACAGGCCGGCGAGGGCGTAGATCGCCACCTTGTAGAGTCGCACCCGAACGCCGCACAGCCGGGCGGTTGCCTCGTTGGAGCCGATGGCGAAGATGTAACGACCGAACACGGTACGATTGAGCAGGATCGAGGTGATCACTGCGAGGCCGACCGCGACCCAGACGCCGTAGGGCAGGGGAAAGAGATGGTCGGGGTCGCGGAGTTCCATCAGCTTGTTGAGCTCGTTTTCGGGCGCGTTGACCGTCTGGTTTTTGGCCATCCATTTGGCGGTCCCACGTGCAACCCCCATCATGCCGAGGGTGACGATGAACGGCAGCATGCGGACGCCGGCGATCACTGAACCGTTGACCAATCCGATCAACCCACCCAGCGCCACGGTCGCGAGGGCGGCGGTGACGGTGGACGCGGGATGGTTCATGAGAATCATCGCCCCGGTCACATTCGTGAGTGCTACGACCGAACCCACGCTGAGGTCGATTCCCGCACTGACGATGATCAGCGTCATGCCGAGGGCACCGATGGCGACAATGACCGTCTGAGTAAGGATGATCTTGAAATTGGCCCCGGAGAGGAAGAAGGGGCGCACTTCATTGCTCAACGAGAACAGAACAATCACCAAGAGCAGGCCAAGGAACGGGCCGAAGGTGTTGAGCAAGCGGACGAATTGGGGACTGCGTTTTGGGGTGGGGTCAGACATTGTTTCGGGGGAGTCTGTTGGAGTCAGTTGTGATCCGCTTCGAGTTCATGGCCGATGGCCGCAGCGATGATGCTATGTTCGGTCCATTGCGAGACCGGTTTCACCGTGGAAAGCACCCCGCGGCACATGACGCCGATCGTGTCGCAGACCCCGAGCAGTTCGGGTAGATACGAACTGACAAACACAACGGCTCGTCCTTGGCTCGCGAGGTCGAACATGAGCTTGTAAATCTGCGCCTTGCTTTTGACGTCGATGCCTCGGGTCGGTTCGTCAAAGAGCAGGATTTTCGCGTCATGATGTAGGAGACGGGCGATGGCGATCTTCTGCTGATTCCCGCCGGAGAGTTCACCGATCAACTGCTTGGGCCCTTGCGCTTTGACCTCCAGTTTCTCGATCCATTCTTGGGTGGTGCGTTCTTGCATGCCAAAATTCACCAGACCATGACGGCTGACGGGTGCGAAGTGGGTGAGGGTGAGGTTGTCGGCTAGGCTACGGTTCAGAAGGAGCCCTTCCTCCTTACGATTCTCGCTCAACAAACCGACTCCGGCGCCGAGGCGCGTGTGAGGCGTACCGTGGGTGGCTTCGCGGCCCCACAGATCAATTTGACCGGAACGCACGGGGTCTAGGCCGAAGCATGCTCGTAACGCTTCGGTTCGACCGGTGCCGATCAGGCCAGAAATCCCCAGGATCTCACCCTCTCGAAGCGAGAAACTGACCTGCGAGGGCTTCGTTTCCCCCGCGAGATCGCGCACCTCCATGACCACCTTGCCCAGAGGACGCTCGGTTCGCGGGTAGATTTCTTTCACGTCGCGGCCGACCATCATCCGGATGATATCGTTGAGCTTCGCGGCCTTGATTTCGCCGGAACCCACCGTCTCGCCATCCCGAAGCACGGTATAGCGATCACAAACTCGCTGGCATTCTTCGAGAAAATGACTGATGTAGATGACGCTCACCCCTCGTTTTGCCAAGCGGCCGATGACGGCAAACAGGTTCTCGGTATCGACCTGGGACAAGCTGCTCGTGGGTTCGTCCATGATCAGCACCTTAGGATTGCCTGCGATGGCGCGGGCGATCTCGACAATTTGCTTTTCGGCGATGGTCAGGTCCCCAACCGGCGCATTGAGGGGGATCGATTCGTGATGGAGTTCCGCAAGGGCTTTACGGGCGATCTCGCGAGTTCTGGCGGGGTTCAACCATCCGAAACGGCGGGGTTCATTGCCGAGGACGATATTGGCTTCCACGCTCAGGTGTGAGGCGAGGGTGAGCTCCTGGTAAATCATTCCGATGCCGCATTCGCGGGCATGGTGCGGGTCCTCGGGAGAAAAGGGTTCGCCGTCCAGCTCGATGACGCCGTCGTCGGGCACGTAAGCTCCGCTCAGCACCTTCATGAGAGTGCTCTTGCCGGCACCGTTTTCGCCGATCAACGCGTGGACTTCTCCGGGCCCGATCTCGAAGGTGACACGATTCAGAGCCCGCGTGGCTCCGAAAGCCTTTTGAACATCCCGCATGCGCAGTCGGGGCCGGGTTGCTTGGGCGGCGACGTTCGAGGACTGAGTCATGCAGGATCGTGGGGCCTCGGGGTGTAAGGCGATTACCGTTGTTATTTCAGATACTTATCGAGCGGTGGGTTCAGCAGATCCTTGATGTCGGCTTGCTCCATGTTTTCAGGAGTGACGAGCACCACGCCGGTATCGACCATTTTCTCGACCTTCTTGCCTTGCAAATGGTCGACCATGGTCATGACTCCGAGGTAGCCCATGAGGACGGGGTTTTGCACGACAAGCCCTTGCACATCGCCCGCTTTCATATCCTTAACGGACTGAGATCCGGCATCGAACCCGATCATCTTCACCTTCCCGCCGGCTTTGCCGATGTCGCGGAGGGCTTTGGTCATGGCGATCGTGGAAGGTTCGTTGGCGCAGAACACCCCGTTCACCTCGCGGCCGAAGCGGTTCAGAAGGTTTTGGGAAGCGGCATACGCGGTGTCGCGAGTGGCCCCAGCGTATTGATCCGCCGAGATCAACTTGATGCCGGGGTGTTTTTTGAGTTCATCCAGGAACCCGCTTTCTCGCGCTTCGGTGCTGGCGGAGCCGACCGCGTAGCGCAGGAGGATCACATTCCCCTTGTCGTTGAGCAGTTTGGCGATGTGAGCGCCGGCCAGTTGGCCGCCCTTGTAGTTGTCCGTGGCCACAAAACTGATGTGTTTATCGGATTTGAGTCCGGAATCGATCACGACGACAGGGACTTTGGCTTGTGCGGCGGTTTGGACGGGGCGCGCGAGGGCTTGGGAGTCGAGCGGGGCTAGGACGATACCGCTGACGCGTCGGGTGACGAAGGTTTCGACCACGGAAATCTGCTGATCACGATCGTCTTCGCGGAGAGGACCTTTCCAGATGACATCGACTTTGACCCCCTTGGTGGCGAGTTCGTCGCGGGCTTTGAAGGCACCGGCGTTGATGGATTTCCAAAATTCGTGAGTCGTGCCCTTAGGGATGACGGCGATGGTGAAATTCTTATCGGCCCCGAAAGTTGTGAGGGCCAGAAGCGGACAGCACAGAGCGCCCAGGAGAAACAGTGATTTCATGAGCCGGAGGTTAGGCAAGCCGCTGGCGCATTTCAACTGCGATCCTAGATGGCGTGCGACTACGCTCTAAGCCGTAACAAACCAGAAGAGTTTTTAACGCGAAGGCGCAAAGGGCCAGAGGCGCAGAGGAATTGATTCTATTCCCATGGAGTCTACGCCTCACTCGTTGGTGTGTGGAGCCATCCTACAGCGGCTGGAGATTCCCTTGCCCCGCCGTGCGTCTTTGCTCCTCTCCGCCTCCGCGTTGAATTCCTGCCGCATAGTTCCGGCTAAGTCTCGGTGTCACCGTCGATCTATCGTCACGTTCGCCGACCCTCCCAACCCGTGGCCGGACTTCCGGTCCTGCGGGGCAAAACAATGTTGAGGATCCGTAGCGTCGTCGGGGAGGGGTTCTCAAACCTCGAGCACTAAACTATGCAGATCTTGCTCAAGTTCATGCATTTTTTGACGATGACTGGATCAGAGCAACGAGGTGTATACCTAAGAAGCCAAAGAGTCTGGGCCTCTGGATCCGTTGAGTTTTCAAGAGAATGTCTCCGCCGTTGCTCGGGCCAAACTCGATTCTACGGCACCATTCTCCCTCCCACACACCAGCCCCCCATAACGATGAAATCCTCCCTATCACTCACACTGTCCTTTGTCCTCGCTCTTGCCCTGCACGTTCACGCGGCGGACAAAGCCGCGCTCGAAGCGCACGCCATCAGTTACCACAAAGCTGGGAAGTCTGTCGTCGAGATGGCTTTGATCAAGAAGATCGATACAGCCGAGGTGGAAAGGAAAGTCCAAACCATGGTCGACGACGTGCTCTGGTTTCTGGTTGAGTACGGGAAGGCGTTTCCCAAGGGCGAGAAGCTGCTCAAAGTCATCGCTCGGAATGCTGAGGCGATGAGAAAGCTTTCCTTTAAAGAACTGGAACAGGAATGGCACGACCTGGGGCACTTTGAGAAGGCAGACCAAGATATCGGGCTGGATCTGAAGGCGGAGGAGAACGAACACTTCACCGATCCGATCCACTCGCTCGTGCATCCGCTCCTTGTACTCAAGGCGGCGCAGGACTACGCCTCCAGCAAGAGCGAGGACGCACTCAAAAACATCAAGGAAGAAATGCAAGAGGGGCTTGAGCAAATGGAAAAGCAGAAGGCGGCGTTGCTCAAGAAGCGGGCATGGGCTTTGCCGTGGTCGCGGGAGAGGTGCGTAATCTAGCCCAGCGCAGTGCGCAGGCCGCGCGCGAGACCGCTGGAAAAATCGAAGACTCCATCACGAAGAGTGGCCACGGCGTGCTGATCAGCAGTAGGGTAGCGGCCGGGCTAGAAGAAATCGTAATCAAGGTGCGCCGGGTTGATGAGCTGATGACTGAGATCGCGGTCGCCTCGAAAGAACAGAACCACGGCATCGGCCAGATCAACTCTGCTATCTCTCAGATGGAGCACGTCACTCAGTCCAACACTGCCTGCGCTGAGGAGAGCGCCAGCGCGGCTGAGGAACTCAGCGCCCAGGCCGGTGGACTCAAGGAGGCGATTCGGGAACTCATCACCGTGATCGGGACGGCCACAACTTCAACCTCCAAGCCCAAACCCAAACCCGTCGTCTTCGAGGCCCGGGCGGCAGTGGGGGCCTCGCCCCAATCTTCTCCCTCACTCAGCGTCGAGACCCAACCTCGACCCCTCCGTCACATCCGCAACGGCGCGGATCCCTTGAGCATCCATTTCACAACAAATGGGCGGGGTATTAGTTAGGCCCCACCATCCCTCGGGTTATCAAGGCGCGATGTTGACACGGTACTCCGCCACCTCGCCATCGAGCAAAGTGAAAGAACGGCGTCCAAGAATTATGGCTAAGGCAGGGCGTATAGGGTGCGTAGCCGGGGTATGGCGGTATCTCCAGGCAATGCGTCCTTGAAGCCTGAGTTGAGCCATCTGAGGAGTTTTACGGAGGTTTGAGTTCGCTTTGGAACTGTGTAACCCTGGCACTCCAGATATACGCATCAATCTTTGTTTCTACAATATGACGCCAACCCACCAACGTAATCGGCGAATCGTTGAGATGCGTGCGCAGGGATTAACACGAAAGCAGATCGCACTGTTGTTCCGGATCACACCTGGCCGGGTGGCGAAGATCGGGAAATAAATGGACGGACCATTCGTTATACGCGTCCTCAGTCGCTGCCTGCAGCGTGTGACTGGAGCCTGGTCGGAGGGAGTCCTCTTCTTGGTTGTACCGGACCTCAGTCTTGGAAAATTGATCTTGTTCTGACACAAACAACAGGTAGTTTTTGTGTCAAATAGAACATGTCGAAACACTCGACATCCACCGACAGCAAAGTCCTTGATCGCATTCGCGGCCATCGGCGGGGATGGGTCTTCACCCCGGCCCACCTTGCTGATCTCGGCAGCCGCAACGCCGTTGCCTCTGCCCTGAAGCGGTTCAAAGCCGAAGGAATGATTCGCCAGCTTGCCCGGGGACTGTATGACTACCCCGTTCAGGACCCCGTGCTCGGCACGGTGACCCCTTCCGCCGATGCCATCGCTCGCGCCCTTGTGGTGCGCGACGCCATCCGACTCCAACCCTCCGGGGCATACGCGGCGAATGTGTTGGGGCTTTCCGAGCAGGTACCTTCCCGCATTGTGTTCCTCACCGACGGCCCGGCCAGGAAGGTGAAGATCGGCAAACGCGAAATCCTGCTCCTGCATACCACTCCACGCAATATGGCCACGGCCGGCCGCAAGAGCGGCACCCTGATCCAGGCCCTGCGCCATCTCGGCCAGAAACAAGTGGATGCCAAAGTCCTTGCCACACTCAGCCGTCATATCAACGCCACAGACCGTCCATCCATCCTCAAAGATTTGCGTCATGCTCCTGCTTGGATTGCCGACCTCCTCCGACCCCTCGTCGTGCCGCCTCCCTGAACCGTGAATACATTCCTCCAGATACCCGAGCAGCGACGCCTTCTTGCCTACCAGCAAGTGGACGCGGCGATGGGCTTGCAGGCGGTCAGCGTGGAGAAGGACTTCTGGGTGTGTTGGACATTGCGCGAATTGTTCGGGCTGCCCGGCGTCGGCGAACATCTCACGTTCAAAGGAGGCACGTCTCTTTCCAAGGCGTGGAAGCTCATCGAACGTTTTTCCGAGGACATCGACCTCGTCGTTGATAAGGAAGTCCTCGGTTACGGGAGCGATGCCGCTCCCGACAAGGCTCCCAGCAACAAGCAGCGCAAAGCGCGGTTGGAAAACCTCATGGATTCCTGTCGCCTTTGGGTGCAAGGAACGATTCAACCGGCGTTCGCGGCCCGCATCACGGAGGCGTTGGGTGATTTCGGATGGAAACTGGAGGTCGATCCCGAAATGACCGATGGTCAATGCTTGCTGTTCCATTATCCCTCCATCTTTCCCTCGGGCAGTGCCGGTTATGTTCGTCCGGTCGTGAAAATCGAACTCGGTGCCCGCTCCGACGACTGGCCACATGAGACAAAATCGATCCATCCCTACGTGATCGAACACTTTCCGGCGCTCGATCCTGATGCCTCATTCACGGTTCGGGATCTCGCTGCCGAACGCACGTTTTGGGAAAAAGCCTGCCTGCTCCACGAAGAAACTTTTCGCCCTGCTGACAAGCCGCGAAAACTTCGTATGGCCAGGCATTATTACGACCTCTGGTGTCTGCTTCGAGCGGGCGTGGGAGACATGGCCCTCTTGAACAAAACTCTTTTCCAGCGGGTTGCCGAGCATCGGGAAATCTTCTTCCGCTATTCCTGGGTAGACTACTCGACCCACAAGCCCGGGACTTTCCGGCTCTCCCCGCCAGCGGACCACATCGCCAACTGGCGGTCCGACTACCGGGAAATGCTCGGGCCAATGTTCTTCGGGGAGACCCCGACCTTCGAGCAGATGATGGCCGCAGCCGCGGAGTTCGAGAAAACGTTCAACGCGACGGTATGATCGCCAGATTACCATCTCCGATTCGGAGCCAGACGCAGATGGTTGGAATGCAATCTTGCGTTCCGTTACTCTTCGATGTGGTGGTGGCCCCATGTCCTCTAACCAGTCCGGCAACCGCTATACGCGAAGCGCTCCTCGAGGATGGACCACCGACGCGTAGGACTTGTGAAACCAACACGACTTCCGGCACGACCTCATCAAGGCCGACCTTGTGGACTACATGGTCGGCCTTCCCGCCCAGCTCTTCTACAGCACGCAGATCCCCGTCTGCCTCTGGTTCCTCGCGAAGAACAAAAACGCCGACGCCAACCGCGCTTCACTTTGCGAGAGCTACCGTATGAACAATCTCCCGCTAGGCATCTACGAAGCGCTGCTCGATGAAGAGTTAAACTCCATCTTGCAACGACATCCTGAGTTGCGCTCGGTGTTTGGAAAACTTGACCCTCAGGAAGAGCCAGCTCGATACGCCGCCTTTCTCGCAAGGGTCTTCGAAAAAGCCCTGCGGCTTGAGGATGACCCAGAGAAGCGCTTGCGACTCTGCAATGAGATTGTTGAACGCATCGCGGGCAATCAATCGACGCATTTCTTACAAGGAAGTCGCCTCGTCAAAGCGGACAAACCTCTACTGCTTGAAATCACACCACCGAACCACGCGGAAGGATGCATGCCTCGACCGGAGACGGCTTTGGTGGAGAGCAGTTTGTTCACCGGTTCTCCTGCCGATCCGCAACTTGTCCACGAACTAGGAAGAGAAATGCGGTCCGCAGACTCAGTGGATTTGCTCGTTTCCTTCATCAAGTGGTCAGGGCTTCGTCTCTTGATGCCGGCGTTTGAGGAAATCGCTGGGCGCGGTGGCAAAGTGCGCATCATCACGACGTCTTACATGGGCGCGTCGGATGCAGAGGCAGTGGAATGGCTGGCCGGTTTGTCCAATGTCGCGATTCGCGTTTCCTACGACACGGAGAGGACACGCCTCCATGCCAAGGCTTACCATTTCCGTCGGAACAGTGGCTTTTCGACTGCATACATCGGTTCGGCGAACATGTCACAGGCGGCAATGACGAGCGGGTTGGAATGGAATCTCAAGGTGACGGCGCAGGACATGCCACACATCTTGGATAAATTTCTCGCGGAATTCGAAACCTACTGGAACAGCCACGAGTTTATCTTGTTCAACCCGGACGAGCCGTTTGTGTTCCGAGAGGCCATCAAACACGCGCGGACGCGGCAGGGAATTGCGCCGGTCTTCTTCGACATTCGCCCGCATCCCTTTCAGGAAAGGATTCTCGATGCCCTCGAATCCGAGCGCCTCGTTCACGGGCAGTGGCGAAATCTGGTCGTGGCGGCGACTGGGACGGGAAAGACCGTCGTAGCGGCGTTTGATTTTAAGCGGTTCTTCGATGACAAGCAGCGGCAGCGTTAGCGCTCACGAGAAAGGACCCGCTTGTGCTCACGGGAAGAGAGCCATCTGAGAAAGGGGTGGAGGGATTTCTTTTCCAAGGAGGGAGGAGCGGGTTCCGAGTAGTGAAGCTCTGGAG